>Ga0233403_10000514_pt1 | contig 18321 bp, 10 predicted proteins | sample Na_oxic_1_MG_FD_179866 | JGI IMG/M metagenome (GOLD analysis project Ga0233403, IMG submission 179866) | Seawater microbial communities from Saanich Inlet, British Columbia, Canada - Na_oxic_1_MG | ecosystem: Environmental > Aquatic > Marine > Inlet | place: Canada: British Columbia | collected...
GGGGTAATCCCTTGTGGTTACCCTACATAAGATCATGATTTGTAGGGGTAATCCCTTGTGGTTACCCTACATAAGATCATGATTTGTAGGGGTAATCCCACGCGCAAACCCCAATTAAAATCCTTAACTTAATGGCATTGATTGGTAGGGTGGGCAAGCGGGCTTTAGACGTTAGAAAAATTCACCACACTATCTCCCGTTTGCCCACCAAAAATAACTACTGGGTCTTTTCAATATTTATAGATTAAAATTAATAATATACATGTTAAGTAAAGCATTTATTAAGTAAAGCATTTATGATGAAGGGGCTACTACCCGGCAGCCTTCAAAAGCAATTGACAGTTTCGTTCCTTGAGATGCTTGCACTGAGCTTGTCGAAGTGTCGAAGGGAATACCATATTCTATTCCCTTCGACAAGCTCAGGGAGCACTAGACGGTATACTCGGCACGGGCACAAACTTAACTTTTCTCATGAGACTGGTGGGCAAGAAAAAGACTTTGCCCACCCTACAAAAGCTCACCCTAAAAAAGTTTAATTTGTGCCCGTGTGCAGTATAGTGCTAGGAAAGTAGTGATTTTGGAGTCCAAACTTTAGTTTGAGCTTGATTTTTAAAACATCTAATCACTACTTTCCTAGGACTACCTCCTCTTCCCCTTATTTAGTGGCCATGACCCTCTTTATCTTCTTCTTTCTCCATCAATTTCAAATCTGAGGGGCCCAATCCACCTTTGGCATCTTTGCCTTCTAATTTAATTTTGAGGCGCAATTCATTCGCCGAATCTGAATTGGCAATGGCTTCTTCATAGGTAATGCGATCTGCTTGTTGTAATTGAAATAAAGCTTGGTCAAAGGTCTGCATTCCCAAGTCGGACGATTTTGTCATGATGGGTTTAATACCACCCACATCGCCAATGGCAATGAGTTCTGCGACTAACGGCGAATTTAGGAGAATTTCAATAGCCGCAGCGCGTCCACCGCTGGGGGTTTTTACCAAACGTTGGGAAATGATGCCCTTTAAGTTGAGTGCTAAATCGGCTAACATCTTTTTTTGCTGTTCGATTTTAAAAAAACCAACGATACGATCAATAGTCTGGTTAGCATTATTGGCGTGTAAAGTACCCATAGCTAAATGGCCTGTTTGGGCAAATTCCATCCCAAAGTTCATAATTTCAGCATCACGAATTTCACCGAGAAGAATAACATCTGGGGCTTGACGCAAGGTGTTGTGCAAAGCCGCTTCCCAACTGTCAGTATCCACTCCAACTTCACGTTGCGTGATGACACAGTTTTTATGGGGATGCACATATTCAATCGGGTCTTCAAGGGTAATAATGTGTCCGTAAGTGCTGCGATTACGATAATCAATTAAAGCGGCCATGGTCGTTGATTTACCAGAACCGGTACCACCCACCATGACAATTAGACCATTTTTGGCCATAATGACATCTTTTAACACGGACGGAAGCCCCAGTTTATCAAAATCAGGGACTTCTGCTGCGATGATCCGCATAATTACGCCTTGACAGCCTTGTTGGATAAAGGCATTAACCCGAAAGCGACTCAAACCGGGGGGATGGATAGCAAAGTTACATTCTTTGGTTTCTTCATATTCTTTGAGTTGTTTATCATTCATAATGCACTGGGTTAGTGCCATTGAATCTGAGGGGGTCAAAGGCTTTTTGGTCATTGGTGTCATTTTGCCTTTGTTCTTCATCGCTGGTGGAAATCCGGCTGTGATAAACAAGTCAGAGCCACCTTCCTTTGTCATTAGCTTGAGCAATTTAATCATAAAGCTCATGGCTTCATCTCTTTCCATCTTTGTTGTTCCTCTTTTAGCAATATGTTCATTTAGAAAAAACCCAAAGCTAACACTTTAAAGCTGGTCAAAAATACTATTTCTTTAAGAAATAGTATTTACGCGATGCTCAACTTTATTTTATAACTAATTGATTTGAAATGTAGGGTGGGTAGAGCGAAGCGAAACCCACCAAAATAAACTTTATATTTTTTAATAATTTATAAAAAGTTGAGCATCGCGTTAGTATTTTTAAAGAAAAAACCAAATCAAGCAAATTTATCTTTGTTCAACGCATGTTCACGGGCATTCTCTTTGGTGACCCATTTTTTCTTGAAGACAAGGTCCTCAAGGACTTGATCCAGGGTTTGCATCCCAAATTTTTGCCCGGTTTGCATAGCGGAGTACATTTGGGCGACTTTATTTTCACGAATTAAGTTACGAATCGCTGGCATACCTACCATAATTTCATGAGCTGCAACCCGTCCACCGCCGATTTTTTTTAACAAACTTTGTGCAACAATAGCTTGTACAGATTCTGATAACATAGTGCGGATGGTAGGTTTTTCCGCAGTGGGAAAAACTTCAACAATTCGGTCAATCGTTTTTGCTGCCGAGTTAGTATGTAAGGTACCAAATACAACGTGTCCGGTTTCAGAAGCAGACAGTGCTAAACGAATAGTTTCTAAATCACGTAATTCTCCAACCAGAATCACATTAGGGTCTTGACGTAAAGCGGATTTGAGTGCGTTATCAAAACTAAGCGTATCGCGTTTGACTTCTCGTTGGGTCATGAGACAACGTTTGCTTTCGTGGACGAATTCAATGGGATCTTCGATAGTTAGAATATGCCCAAATTCGGTTTCATTGCGGTAATTCATCATGGCCGCTAGAGTGGTAGATTTCCCTGAGCCGGTACCGCCGGTGACGGTGACAATGCCTTTATGCGTCATTGCAAATTTTTTAAAAAGGTTTGGGGCTTTTAATTGTTCTAAGCTTAAAATAGTGGCTGGAATGGTACGAATAACGGCCCCGGCACCACGATGATGGTTGTAGGCATTAACGCGAAACCGGGCAACGCCGGGGATGGAAAATGAAAAGTCACATTCAAGAAATTTTTCATACTCTTTGCGTTGTTTATCATTCATTACGTCATAGATCATGTCACGCACTTGGGTATGATCGAGGGCGGGAACATCAACCCGCCGCATATCTCCGCTAACTCGCACCATTGGTTGTACGCCGGCAGAAAGATGAAAGTCAGAGACACCATTGGCTGCACCAAAAGCCAGTAAATCTGTGATATTCATAATTTTCCTCAGAATCCATCATGAAAAGTTTATTCGCTAATAATGGCAAATAGAGAATAACGAAGTAAAGAATTAATATATCCAATACTGGGGTGTCTAAAAAGGCTCTTTTTTTGCCCATTTTTTTACCGGCTTTTTCGTCGGTGTCAAAAAAGGGATGAAGCCGATATGAATTGAGACTTTTAGAGCAGATTTCGGTGGGCTATTTTCGAGCAAGAAATTTGGCTCAATTTAGACATCCTAATCCAATACCTTCGCCAAAATTGAAAATGGCTGTTTCGTTCATTACGAATGAATTCCTGAAATAACTCTCGTTGCATAATTTTTAAATTGGCGAAGAAATTGATGTCATTAGATGATTTTTTTCTTAATTGTCGTACTGAAGCATAAATAATTAGGTGTTTTCCTTTTGTTCATCACGAAGAAAAAGAGGGTTAGGAGTGGGCTGGTGGAAATTGTTAATTGTTAATTGCTAATTATTTAATTATTAATTGTTAATGAAAAAAGCATCAATAACTTATTGTTTTTCATCAGGTGGCATAAAAATGGGGAAAATAATTCTTGCCTATATGAGGTATTTTTATCAGCCTAGGTGGAGTGATAAAAATTAGGTTCTTTGTCTAATCAAAAATGGATTTCATTTTTATTTCATCCATAAAAAAACAATTCAGTAACAATTAACAATTAACAATTAACAATTAACAATTTTTATCACCCCAATCCTGTCCTCCTCTCCTCGGAGGAGTTAGGGAGGGCATGGGAAGAACAAGAAAATAGCCTAAAAAAACTATCCAAAAAAAAGCTCATACAATACCCAAGGGATTTAAATACCAAAAAATTTATGCGCTGGTACTTAAGGGAATTCCAGAAAAATAATCATCCCAAACGGAAATATTTAAGATACTGAGCGTACTTCAAATCCGTAAAATTTTTGAATTAAGATAAATCCGATTTCTTAAAGAAATCGGATTTCTTTCACGCCCTCAAATTTTTTTCCAGGATAATTTATTTTTTGGATACGCCTAAATTAGCTATTAGCAAAAATGTTATTGTTTTTGAAATCGGGTAAATTTTTACATTATGTTATGATATTTTCATTATATTTGATAGCCTTGTAAAGGTATCTCTAAAATTCATCATTTCTTTGCTTTATGCTATGTGCCATTAACTATTCGCTATTCGCTATTAAAAAAAGGCAAATAAAAAATAATAGTTTTACAATTGACTAATTTTTAATAATTTTTATGAATATACCTAATGCGAGTCAGAACTCAAATCAGTCAAATTGTAGTTTGATAATTGAAAGTTTGCAATGTATCCGTGACGATAGGGTGTTATTTAATGATTTGAATTTTACCCTTAAAGCTGGACAATTACTTCAAATAGAAGGGCGTAATGGGAGTGGTAAAACTAGCCTTTTGCGTATTTTATGTGGTTTAACCTTACCAACAGAGGGGATAGTATATTGGCAAAATCAGGATATTCAAGAGATTCAATCAAGTTATTGGGCAACATTAGCTTATCTTGGACATGCTAATGGGGTTAAGGCTGAACTAACACCTTTAGAAAATTTAGCGATGGCGCGAGCGTTAGCCGCAGCATCAACTGCTGTTGATCTGGCTAATGCTTTGGAACAGGTGGGATTATATGGTTTTGAAGATGTGCCAACACGCACTTTATCAGCCGGGCAACAACGTCGTGTTGCTTTAGCCCGATTATTAGTCACCAGCGCACCGTTATGGATACTTGATGAACCCTTTACGGCACTTGATAAAGCGGCTATTGTAATGATTGAAGGTTGGATTGATGATCATGTCAAACGAGGTGGTATGGTTATTTTAACTTCACATCATACAGTTAATTGTCAAAATGCGATTTTCCTCCAACTAAGCACTTAAAATCCGTTATCAGTTATCAGGTGTCAGGTGTCAGGTATCAGGTATCAGGTGTCAGTTATCAGTTATCAGTTATCAGTTATCAGTTACCAGTTATCAAAGAACCGTTTGCTCCAAAATAAATTTTAGACTCCACCACTTGCTATTGTTGGAATCCAAAATAAATTTTGGGTAGTCCCCTACAAACTGATGGAAGTATTGATATGGTGGCAAGCGGGCGGATCGATATTAGCACTATTCAAGATCATCGTACTCGCTTACCGACCCCCTACCCTTCAGCCAAATTATTTGTAATTCATTGATTTTTAATACCTGCATTGCAGGGACTACCAAATTTTGGACTCCGCCGCTTTGGTTGATTTTGGACTCCGCTTTAAACTGATAATTGGTAATTGGTAATTGGTAATTGGTAATTGGTAATTGGTATTGGTAACTGATAACTGATAACTGATAACTGATAACTGATAACTGATAACTGATAACTGATACCTGATAACTGATACCTGATACCTGATAACTGATACCTGATAACTGATAAAATGCAACTATCTGTTACACAACGTATTCTTGGTTTTTTACTGATCACGTTTAGTCTCACCCTGTTGCCCCCGATAGGTGTGTCACTTTGGTATCAAGATGATGGACTATGGGCCTTTATTGTGGCGATTCTAGTGATGTTCGGTATGGGAGTGGCTTTTTGGTTCCCGGCTAGACATGTCAAAAAAGCCTTGCATTTACATGATGGGTTTCTAATTACAGCGGTATTTTGGACGGTTTTGAGTATTGTGGGGGCATTGCCATTTTTGTTTGTACCTAATTTGACGCTGGCGCAGGCAGTATTTGAAGCGGTCTCTGGATTTACTACGACTGGAGCAACTGTTATTGATGATTTAGAACGGTTGCCAAAATCTATTTTATATTATCGTCAACAACTTCAGTGGTTAGGTGGATTGGGTATTATTGTGTTAGCTGTTGCTGTGTTACCTATGTTAGGTATTGGGGGTATGCAACTCTATCGGGCTGAAACGCCGGGGCCCATGCGCGATGAAAAATTAACGCCACGCTTGGGACAAACGGCTAAAGCTTTATTATCTATTTATGTGGCTTTAACCATTGCTTGCGCATTAGCTTATTGGATGGCTGGCATGTCAATCTTTGATGCGATAGGACATAGTTATTCTACCGTGGCTACTGGCGGATTTTCGACTCATGATGAGAGTTTGGGTTATTACGATAGCCCAATAATAGAAATCATTGCAATGTTCTTTATCCTTCTCGGTAGCTTGAATTTTACTGTGCATTTTATTGTCTGGCGTAAAATGGATGTTAGCCATTATTGGCAGGATATTCAGGGCCGTGTATTTATTTACATTGTATTAGGACTTATCGCTATTACCGTTGCTGTATTACTTTGGCAAGGCGTTTATGGCTTTTGGACCGCGTTACGCTATGCGAGCTTTGAAGTTATTTCAATTATTAGTAGTACCGGCTATGGCATCGCGGATTTTAGTAGTTGGCCCTTATTTTTGCCGATTTTAATTTTAGGCAGTGGTTTTATTGGAGGCTGTGTCGGTTCGACGACGGGTGGATTTCGAGTCATTCGATTTATTTTATTATATAAACAGGCCCATCGAGAAATCATGCGTTTGATTCATCCCAATGCAGTGATTGCAGTCAAAGTGGGACATCAAAGAGTCTCTGATACGGTTGCCCAAGCGGTATGGGGATTTGCCTTTTTATATATGGCTAGTTATGTATTTTTATCCATTTTGTTTATGGCGACTGGGGTTGATTTCCTAACGGCTTTTTCCGGGGTGGCCGCAACCTTAAATATGACGGGCCCTGGTTTAGGGAAGGTTGCTGGCACTTATAGTTCAATCAGCGATGCTGGCTTATGGATTTTAAGTTTTGCCATGTTACTTGCTCGCCTAGAAATTTTCACCTTGCTGGTTTTATTAACCCCCGCCTTTTGGAAACGATAATGCAGGGAGGGTAAAATCTTTTTATTGCCACCTTAAAATAAATTATCTCCTAAAAAAAACTTCAATGAGATGAAAAATCCTATTTCTTAAAGAAATAGGATTTCTTGGCAACGTGTTTCAAGAGGACGATTTAGGATAAAACGACAACGAGCTATTTTTTATCAGAGGATTTCTTGTTGTCTTTGCTATCGTCTTTCTTAGGCTTATCATCTTTCTTAGCAGAGGACTTGCTATTGTCTTTCTTAGCAGAGGACTTGCTATCGTCTTTCTTAGCAGAGGACTTGCTATTGTCTTTCTTAGCAGAGGACTTGCTATCGTCTTTCTTAGCAGAAGACTTGCTATTGTCTTTTTTATCAGAAGACTTGCTATTGTCTTTTTTATCAGAAGACTTGCTATTGTCTTTTTTATCAGAGGACTTGCTATCGTCTTTCTTAGCAGAAGACTTGCTATTGTCTTTTTTATCAGAAGACTTGCTATCGTCTTTCTTAGCAGAGGACTTGCTATTGTCTTTCTTAGCAGAGGACTTGCTATCGTCTTTCTTAGCAGAGGACTTGCTATTGTCTTTCTTAGCAGAGGACTTGCTATTGTCTTTCTTAGCAGAGGACTTGCTATCATCTTTTTTAGCAGAGGACTTGCTATCGTCTTTCTTAGCAGAGGACTTGCTATTGTCTTTCTTAGCAGAGGACTTGCTATCGTCTTTCTTAGTAGAGGACTGGTTATCTTTTTTGTCCTTTTTAACCACAACCGGGCTTGGTAGATCCATCTTTGGTTGACATTCTGATGTCCAAGCAATGGCTTCTATGTCTTCGTATTCAATAGCCGTTTCAAATAAACGATGGCCCTTCCCCTGCGCTACCACTGATTCAAGTCCTAGGTCCAATTCTTCACATTGTACCGGATTGTACACATGTATAGTATTACCTTTATTATTATCAATGGCAAATAAAAGCAAACCTCCACTCAACGTTTCTAAAGCTTCAACTTCACCAGGCAAATTATTACAGAGTTTTTTCATCTGATATTTTTTGCCATGAAAAGCCCACAAATCGTGATTTTCAGTGGCATATAATACTTCATCAGACGTACCCCACACTAAATCAATGGATGCCCAAGTTAACCCTTCCATTTTACGCTTTGGATCATTCCAAGGAGAAGCTTCAAAATAAAGAACTTTAGCCGTTTTTGGATCAATCTGAATCAGCCCTGGGCCTTCTGGATTAATTTTTTCCCCACCAGTCCCTGCCCATAATGTACCATCTGGATGAAAAGCTAATGATACCAATTCACTATAACCGGTATCTCCCACGACTTTTAAACTACCCGTTTTGGGATTAACCAAAAAAAGATAACCATCCAGATTACTTGAAGAACCACTCCCAGAAGCCGCATATAGTCGTTTGGTATTTGGATCAATAGCCAAACCTTCTAGGTCTAGTCCGTTATAGATCGGACCAAGTGTTTTAGCCGTGTTATCTGCACCCAATGGATCATCAACCGTTAACAGTTGCGAATCACTAGCTGATTCGTCGTGAACAATATAAATAGTATTACATGCCACCGGTGGTGTTTTTGTTTCTTCGGTGACAGTGACGTTGACCGTAAAAGTTGTCGTAATTTGGGTGCGTTTATCGAACAGTTCGTAATAAAAAATATCAACACCCTCAAAACCTGGATTAGCTATATAAGTAATTGTGCCATCCCAATTAAGTGTTATCTGACTATTGACCGAGTGAATCAAAGTCAATTGATGTTTTTTCCGAGAATAAGATGTGCTTATCTCTGCGTAGTTGGTTATAAAGGGGTCAATGTAATAAAAAGTCACCAGTTCAGTTTGATAGGTATTGACTGAACTAAATCCTGCCGATTGCACATCATTATTCCCTTGGTAAGGAGAACTTAATCCCGCTGATGGCACATCAAAAAATGCGTCTCCAACTTCAACTTGGATAATAAAAGTCTTGGCTTGTCCTACTGCATTTGTCGTGGTGTAACTGAAAGTATCAATACCACTAATAAACTCTTGATTGGGAAAATAGGTCAGTGTACCATCTTTATTATCAATGACTTGACTATTTTCAGAAGAATTCAAAGTCAATGTTTGTTGAGCATTTGGCTTGTAATTAGCCCCAATATTTATAATTAATGGCACACCCTGCTCTGTTGTTGCTGTGTGAGCAAGTTGTCCATCCGCCCTGTTAACTACGCTTTCATCGCCCCCTTTTTTATTAATGACAATTTTGACGGTTGAACGATATTCTTTACCTTGCTGATCGTTAAAACGGTAAGTCAAGCTATCTTCCCCAACAAACTCAGGATCATTGGGTATATAACTTAAAGTGTCATTGTAGTTAATTTTGACTTCACCATGTTTTGATTGGTAAATAATTTTGACCGTTGTAGTATGTGTGTAGTTAGGATTAGCATGTAAATACACAATGATCACTCGACGACCCGGAGGACTTTTTACCCAGTGAATCGGTTGGTTGGCAGCATTGCTCACAACCTCATCGCTAGAGGCTTCATCATTGTTTAGCGTGGTATTTTCATCTTCTTGGGACGAGTCATCAGTATCTACCGTTGTGTTTTCGGTATTTTGAGTGGTTTCCTCACTGCTTGGTATCGTGTTGTTATCGTTAGCCGCCTTGTCACCATCTGCTTTTTGAAAGATGTCCTCACTATTACCACCGGTTTCTTCAATAGTGTTTTCACTATTATCACCAGTTTCTTCAATAGTGTTTTCACTATTATCACCGGCTTCTTGAATAATGTTCTCACTATTACCACTGGCTTCTTGAACAGTCTCTTCATTATTTTCTTGAATGCTGTTCTCACTATTATCACCGGTTTCTTGAATGGTGTTCTCATTATTACCACCAACTTCTTGAATAGTGTTTTCATTGTCTGGTGAAGTAGTTTCTGGGACGATATCATCTTCAGCCACATCACTAGAAACTGTGTCTGTACTACCTGGCACGGAATTCTCCTCATTTTTTTCTGAGGAATCTTGGTCATCTTTCTCATCTGAGGAATTTTGATCATTCTCGTCTGAAGAATCTTGATCATTCTCGTCTTTGGAGGAATCCTTATTATCCTCGTCTTTGTTGGAGGAATCCTCAGAATCATCAGTTGAATTTTCAACTGGTGAAGTCTGTTCTAAAGACGTAGCCAAATCAGTTTCATCTGAATTTTCGTTTGGCCATTCGGATTCTTGGGTTTCATTGTTTTCCTCCTCTACAATGGGAGAGGCGACATCTTCAGGCTCGATATCCGGAGGATCGACATCCTCTGGCTCGACATCCTCTGGTTCGACATCCTCTGGTTCATTAAATAACCAGTCATCTATATATTCATCATCATCATAATCTTGTGCATAAGCAATATTATTCATCATACACACAAGGAATGCTAAAAGTCCCAGCAGTAAAATACGCTTTTTCATTATAGAAACTCCTAATAATCAATTTATTATTTTTAATTTAGTGACTCTCGATAATCAAGTTTCCCAATAAACTACAGGGATTGCATGTAAGCAAGGATAGTCCTTTCCGTCTGTTTTCGTGAAAAGTAAAGCGTTAAACGAGTCATAACAAAGCTAAACCATGTCACACTCTGTTTTATCCGTAGCGATCATACAATCCTTGTAGTTATTATCTTTGAGAAAAAACTTGAACATCGAGTGACTCAAATAAATGCTGGTACATTTTAATTATTTTATTTTAATGTCAGTTATTACGCGGTTAAAAATAATATATATTCATTCAAATGATATACTTAATTATTTTTTAAATCTAAAGCTAAAGCTTTGGACTCCAATCCAAAATAATTTTTGGATTCCTACGATTCTGGAGTCCAAAGCTTTAGCTTTGGGATTCTTTAGCAAAAATCAAAATTCACACTATGGCAAGATTATTTACCTTTTTTTTATCAGCACGGTGGAGCGTGATTATCAATATTGCGCTTGCTGCTGTGATTGGATATCACAGTATGCAATTTTTTTTATTACTGACTTCAACGTCTTTGGAAATAAATAATCACCAAAACCGTTTGCATCCCATTACCAATCAATCACAATTATCTGCAACACCAACATTTAATATTTCTGAATTACTTAACGCCGGTTTGTTTGGGCAAAATAATTCTCATATTGCAACGCAAATTGCAAAAACACCACCTGAAACTAAACTTAATTTTAAGTTACATGGCATTTACTATAGCTCGAATCCACACGCCTCTTTTGCGATGGTAGCAACGACTAAGGATAAAAGTGCCTCTTACCGTGTAGGTGATTCGTTGCCAAGTGGTGCGATACTTGAACAAATTAAACCTAAACAAGTGATTTTACTTAGAAATGGACGACCTGAAACTTTAACGTTGATGGACACACAAAAAAAGATTTCTATTCGTTCACAGTCAAATAATGCAAAAGGTATACCTGAAAAAAATTATGGAGATAACAGTGTAAGTCCTGAAAAAATATTAGGAAATTACCAACGCCAATTACAGACTAATCCAAATAAGTTAATGAATTTAATGAGAATTTATCCAGTTAATCAAAATGGACATTTGGTCGGATATCGATTGAGGCCGGGCAAAGACGCTACTTTATTATCAAAGTTTAATTTACAATCAGGAGATATACTCACCACAATTAATGGTGTCACATTGGATTCTCCGCTCAAAGGATTGGGAATTGTGCAACAACTTGCAACGGCTAATCACGTTGAATTGGAAGTATTACGTCAGGGGCAAGTTGTTCCCTTATCTTTTAATATTGAAAAATAGTGGGAATTGGGAATCGGGAATGGTAAATAGAGCTTGTCATTTCGAGGGGTGCGATAAATCCATATACGAGCATAAATTTTACTTTTATCATTTTAAGCAAAGCGATAAATGACAAAAAGAACTCAATCTTGTCACAGATTTACTCAATATTAGAAAATTCGCCATTCCCAATTAACAATTAACAATTAACAATTAACCATTAACCATTAGAAATGCGTTTTTTTTCATCTATATTATTGTGTTGTTTTTTATTCTTGACAGTATCTCTCAGTGCCGAAGAAGTCACACTGAATTTTAGAGATGCAGATATTCATGATCTGATCAATGTTATTTCAGAAGTTACCGGCAAAACGTTTGTTGTTGACCCTCGTGTTAAGGGCAAAGTAACGGTTGTCTCTAATCGTCCAATGGACGGTGATCGTGTTTATGACGTTTTTTTGTCGATATTGAGTGTACATGGTTTTGCCGCTATTCCTAGTGGTGCTATCATTAAAATTATTCCAGAAAATCTCGCCAAATCTCAAAATACGCCGGTACTATCGGCTGATCAAACGATAGAAGGCGATGCCCTTATTACACAAATTGTACAAATCAAACATATTTCTGCACCGCAATTAATTCCATTGCTTCGCCCTTTGATTCGTCAACAAGGTCATTTAGTAGCTTATCCAGCCAATAATACGCTGGTAATTTCTGATAATGCCAGTAATGTCCGTCGTTTGCTGAAAATCATTCAGCGCATTGATCGACCTGAAGAAGAAGAAATTGAGGTAATGGTGTTGGAACACGCTTCTGCCGCAGAAGTGGTACGTATTCTTAGCACACTTGAACAAAAAAAAGCGGCGGCTGCTAGTCAAGGGAGTAAAAATATTCCGAATATTATTGCCGATGAAAGAACCAATAGTGTACTGATTAATGGAGATAAAATCACACGACTGCGTTTACGCACGATGATTACTCATCTTGATACGCCAGTGAAAAGCATTGGTGATACGCAAGTCATTTATTTACGTTATGCAGAAGCGAAAGATTTAGTGAATGTGTTAAAAGGTATTAGCGATAGTTTAGTAGAAAACCAAAAAAAGAAGGGTAAATCGCCTTCACCAGAAATTAAAACCAATATTCAGGCCGATGAAAGTACCAACAGTTTAGTCATTACCGCTACGCCAAAAGTACAACAAAATTTGCAAACAGTCATTCGTCAATTAGATATACGGCGGGCCCAGGTTTTGGTGGAAGCGGTCATTGCGGAAATTTCTACCGATACGGCGAGAGAATTGGGCGTTCAATGGCTACTTTATGGCAATAAAGGTACAGCACCTTTTGGTTTAAGCAATTTTGATAACTCTGGCACTAGAATAGCTGATTTGGCATCTGCCGGTTATCTCGCTAATAATAATAGTAGTACCAGTTTACCAAATATTGGGGCTGGGGCTTTTCTTGGACTGGGCCGATTTAATAACAGTTTTTTGAATTTTGGCGTGTTATTACGGGCCCTGGCCTCTGATACCAATACGAATGTTCTTTCTACCCCTTCATTATTAACGCTTGATAATCAAGAAGCGGAGATTGTAGTGGGCCAAAATGTGCCATTTGTGACCGGACAATATACTAATACCGGAACAACCGGTGGTGGTGGTGTGACTAATCCATTTCAAACGATCCAACGCGAAGATATTGGTATCAAACTGCGCGTCAAACCTCAAATCAATGAAGGCAATGCGATTAAATTAGAAATTGAGCAAGAAGTGTCTAGCCTTAGCCGTTCCAGTCAAGCGACAACGGATATTGTCACCAATAAACGAACCATAAAAACCACAGTGATTGTTGAAGATGGGAATATGGTGGTGTTAGGAGGCTTGATTGATGAAGATTTACAACAAACAGCGCAAAAAGTGCCTGGATTGGGTGATTTACCTATTATAGGCCATTTGTTTCGCTCACGAAGCACCCAAAAAATCAAACGTAATTTAATGGTATTTTTGCATCCCGTTATTATACGTGATGCTGCCAGTGAAAATATTATTAGTAGCGGTAAATATAGCTATTTGCGTACTCAACAACTCCAACAAAGAGCGCAAGGTTTGCCATTAATGCCAGATGAAGAAATTCCAGTGTTACCTGATTTAAATGATTTTTTAACGGTATTACCCGGCAATTTCATATTGCCATCATCCAACATTGAATTGCAACCCGCTCAAAAACCAGAAAAAAAGACCCGTGATTGGCCCAATTTAAATGACTTTTTGGTTATTTTACCGGGTTTAACCCCTAGAGAAATGGAGCCACAACTTTATAAAAAAGTAATTCCTAGTATACCGGATTGACAAACTATACTGAACGTGGGCACAACTTAAACTTTTGTGTAGGTGGGCCGTTTTTTTTGCCCACCACTTTTTTGAGTTCCCTTTTTCTCTGCCCACTTGCCCACCGTTTCTTTCACTGAAAAATTTACCGTAGGAATTTTCTTTACCCCATTCCCATAAATAATTTCATTCGACCTCGGCAAAATTTGGCCAATTTTATTTTTTATGCTAATCTGCAATAAGAAAGGCAATCAAAAAAATGCACCTATCATGTTACATAAAATGCAACGATTTTTGATCATGACTTGTTACATTGACTTGTCATAAAATGCCTTTCCAACGTTTAAGCCGTTTGTTTTATTTTAGGCTAAAACGTGTTTAACGCATTTCCTCGTTAAGGCAAAACCTCGAAGGTATTTAAATTTATATGTGCTATTTTTTATTCGTTATTGGCAAATTAAATTTATTGTCAATCCTTCTCAAGGACTGTCATAAGGACTGTCATTTCGAGCACAGAAAATTTTTTAAAACAGATTTCTTCGCTGTGCTCGAAATGACAACCTTTTTCGCTTGAAATGCAATCTCATTAACTCTCATATTGAATTTTAACTGAAGTGTGAAATATGTTTAGATTGATAAATTTACTCATAGCACTACTGCTGGCCTCAAGTGTGTGGGCCGAAGACGACTCGTGTAATTCTAGCGAGTGTCAATACCGTTTAACACTTGATCGGGCGGGTGCTTATGTCGCTGTTGTCACATTACCAGATGGACAACAAGAAGGTTTGTGGAGCTTGGTCATTAATCCATCTAGTTCAGCACCACAGTACCAACATGGATTTTGGGCCGGTTCTATTTTAAAAGAACAGGCTGAAATGCCCAATTGGGTTGGCTTTTCTCTGTCTGAAAGAGAATCCATTAATGTGATTCCTTACGATTGGACCGGAAATGGCTTACCGGTCACGGTCCAAATTAATAAGGATATTGGGGGTGGCAATCGTGCATCAGTGTACGGGCCTACTTTAATGGCCCCAGGGAAAATGTATCTCACGCCACCCTTGGAGCCGGGCTTTTATATCACCGAGTTGTTGAGTCAGCCTGACTCGCCCAGAACTTATTTGGGCCTATCCATTGAAGGCAATAGCTTTTATGGTGGTGTGACTGGCGGTTGGCTTGACTCTTATTCTGGTGAAGGTTATGCGGCTTTTGTCATTGATTCACCCACCACCATGGGTTTTTTACTGTCGTTTGGTGATACCGTGCCGGGTTTAGGTGCCGGAAAGCCCCATCTTAAAATTTATTATCAATATGAAGATGGGACGCGGGAGTTGTACTGGTCTGCCCCTTCAACACTGACCGAACTTGTGCATCCACAAAAAGGGAATGCCATTTTATTCTCCTCTGATGCCAAGCAAACTTGGAATAAGCCAACACAATTTTCAGGGGGAGTCTCGGTAGAAGATGGTGATTTTGTTGCTCATGGTACGGCGACGGATTCTCAAAAAATATTGGTAAAAGCAAACATTAAGGTTCAATCTGAGTATATTGGTCAAAATGCTGATTTGTTGCTGATAACTGGGACCGAACCACAACCTGCACCTTTTGATGAAGGAACCGATACCACTTACACCGCTGTCAACAGTTCCAACAGTTTTTATCCTTTAGATTGGTATATACCGGCTGACGAGCAACAACCGGTAGAAATGACTGACGATTGGCAACCTGACTTCATCCCGGCTTACAAATCTAGTATCACCCTGCAAGATACTGTGCAAGTGGAATTTCAGTCTGATAAATTCACCGTGCCTGGGATGTATTACTTCCATTTCGCCTATCGTTTAGAAAACGGAGATATCATCTACAGTCCCATGCCGATTAAGCTAGAGGTGCAAGCCGGTGAACAACCTTATTTTCCCGGTATTGTACAAATTGTGGGCACCAATGTGGATAGTGTTTCTCTTGCTTGGTTGCCTGCTTCTGATAACAAAACCCCGATTGATGACATTAATTATGAGATTCATTTGTCCGATCAACCTGATTTTGAACCAACCGCAAATACCCTGTATACTTCAGTCGTGGGTGTCAATCAAACCGATTTAGCGGGATTGACAACAGCAACCACTTATAATCTGTTGGTTGTGGCTCTTGATACGGATGGCTATCGTAGTAAGGAACGCGATTATCGCACGGCCCGGACTTTTACCAATCCGCCAGTAGTGAGTAGTACTACCGCATTTGCTCAAGACAAACAATTGGGTTTAGGCGAAGCGACAACGCAAGATGGCATAGTATTTACTTATCCAGCCGCAACCCCGGGTGTACAACCAGAAATCGGTAGTGTGCTGTTTATCAACACTAGTAAAGATGCTTATATACGCAAAGTGGATTTGGTAGAAAATACCGCCCAAGGGTTAGTTGTGTATACCAGTGATGGTGAATTAGGGGAAATTTTAGAAACGGGTACTTTTGACACCCAATTAACGTTGTTTGATGCCCGTAATACAGCATTACGTAGCTCACAAGCCAGAGTGAGAAAATCACACCCATTGTCTGTGGAGAGTGCTGATAATCGTTATATGGTCCGTTGGCTAGACGATTTCCTCGTTGTAGAACAAATCGACTATAACGAACCTCATAGCAATCGTGTTAGACAGAGTAGTCCAGTTGATGTGAAAACCAATGTGAAGTTTAAGCCGGATTTTGAGACTAAGGTGGATTACGGTGTATTATCTGGTCTTAATGAAGCAAAAATCATTGCTAAAGGTGAATTGAAAGCTGAAATTAAGGTCTTATATAATTTTAAGGCATCTGACTCTGTGACAAAGAAGTTTGATCTGCTTCGTAGAACTTTTCAAACGAAATATTTAATAGGAGGTGTACCGGTTTTACAGGATACCACCTTGAGTGTCACAGCGGAACTCAGTGCGGAAGCTTCTGCTGAAATCAAAGCAAAAGCAATAGCAGAGGTTACTGCCACGGTTAAAATTGGTGTAGAGTGGAATCCGGAAACGGAAACCTGGGACAACATTGCCGAGTCAGATTTTAAGCGCTCGTTTACTGCTGATATCAGTGTACATGGTAAGGTCGTCGGAAAAGTGCGTTTAATTCCAAATCTTGAAGTCAAGATTTACAAGTCCGTGACTGGAAACCTTTCGGTTGAACCGTTTTTGACCAATACCATAGAGGCTGAAACGATAAGTAATGCTGATATCTTGGAAAATTGGGGCTATTTGAAAACCCAGTTAACGAAGTTTGATGTGATTCTGCAAGCAGAAGCCTATGTGAGTGCATCGGTGGATATAGTCAAAACGTTTGAATTATTGGAAAAAACCAAAATTTGGACCTCACCTAAATGGGTATTGTTTAGTTTGCCTGAATTGAAATTGGAAAGTGCCAGTGGTAAGGTCAATGAACCCATTACGTTGGATGCGACTACGACTAAGGATGGTGAGAATAATCCATTTGATGAGGGTTCAATTGACTGGAAAGTATCTCCAGAAAGTGGTTCAGTTAGCGGCAATAAGACGGGAACTTTTACGGCTAGTGAAGAAGGCACTTATACAGTGTTCTTTTCTGGACACAGTCGCTTACCTTCACCATTAGGGAGACAATTTATTTTCACGGAAGTGAATGTCGGTCCTTGAGGATTAATAACCCTAAGAAATTGATTTCTGGAAATTGCCTTAGCTAAATCCACCGTGCCAAATGACATTTTTGAAGTCCAAATACGTCAAAAAGCTTGGAGACAACGCAATGATGTCGCTATTACTCAAGCAGCGGCTATGAATGTGATGGGTGACAAGGTTAGCTTTTATCTGAAGCAAAAACCAGTCAGTTCTATCAATGGCGTTCCAGAAGAACTGCCACAAGGTACGACACATTTACCACAAGGTGGTAGCCAGGTAGGGTGGGTAAGCGGGCGGCACAATATTTGACTTTTGCAACATTCTATCCGCCCGCTTGCCCACCATTTTGGAAATGGCAACGGAAAATGGTGGGCAACCAAAAACACGTTGCCCACCCTACATATAGCTGAATCAGAAGCATGGTGCTTGTGGTGTTAATTGTCTGAATCAGGATTTTCAGGATTAAAATCAAAACATTCTGGTGGTTTTATCCTGTCAATCCTGCAAATCCTGTGAGTTAAACTCAACCCCTTATGTCGCCATAAGGGACTGGTCTTCAAAACCGTGCGTGAGACTTTCACCTCACACGGCTTCTCTATTAATGATTTTCCAAAATCATTAGGA
>Ga0233403_10000515_pt1 | contig 18314 bp, 16 predicted proteins | sample Na_oxic_1_MG_FD_179866 | JGI IMG/M metagenome (GOLD analysis project Ga0233403, IMG submission 179866) | Seawater microbial communities from Saanich Inlet, British Columbia, Canada - Na_oxic_1_MG | ecosystem: Environmental > Aquatic > Marine > Inlet | place: Canada: British Columbia | collected...
GTTCTTTTTTTTCGGAGTCCAAAGCTTTAGCTTTAGGTACTTTTTTTTCGGAGTCCAAAGCTTCAGCTTTGGAACCGTGGTATTAATCCCAAAAGCTGAAGCTTTGGACTCCGGAATAAAATTAACCAACTCTATATAACTAATTGAATATTAAAGATTTTTTTAGTGCGTTAATTCTATCTTAAATTTAATAGATTTTTATCAAAAAGTATGTTAGAATAAAACTATAGACGTTCAGATAAATCACTAAAAAACCTTCAAGGTTTTCAAAACCTTGAAGGTTTCTAAACTCTATTTATCTGAACATCTATAGACTAAAAATTGTTTTTAGTTTTCAACAATCACTCTTTATTGACAGGAAATAATAAATTGACACAATCCACTTTGAATTTGAAAACGCTCGATATGGGCTTAGCAATGACAGGTAGTTTATTTGCCATGTCGCAACGGCAGCAAAGGAAAAATTATATGTTTTTCAGTAAGTTACTCTGCAATAGTACACTTTTTTTGGCATTATGTGCATTTCCCTTAGCGGAATCAATGGCGGCATGTAGTGATTCTGGTTCCCTAAAAACCTTTATGGAAAAGGGAGATTATAGAAGAGCATTGCAGAACATGGATTCCTGTTTAATAGTTCAAGAACAACCATTGCCAGATGATCAGCAACAGTTCAATAATTTGATTAAACAAGTACTGCACGCGAATCCTTCCATTTCGTTTAACGAAGCTTACCGGAATTTTCAAGCAGTACTTGGCATTTACTTGTTGAAATCGCTTGAGTTCAAGCTGAATAGCGATCTTGAAAAACAGCCAAAAGAGGAGGCTAAATTATTCTCCTCAGTGCGTGAAAAGGGGGAAAAATATTATTTTTACTATGATACGGGGCGATTGTTCCCTTATGCGCGGGGCATTGCACTAACGGATCAGTCGCTTATTTGGAAAAACCTCGCAGGTAGCCCCCACCGTTTGGCTTTTAATGAGATTAACAGTATAAGGCTCGTTTATGAACGGGGTTTATCCTTAACAGGCTGGAAACTCATCGTTAATGACGATAAAAATCATGATATCCGGCTATCGAAGGTACCAGATGAGGCGATTACTCCTTTTGTATCGGCGATGATTTATTTCATCAATTCCAATAAAACGTCGCCTGACAAAGAGATGGTGCAATTCCATATCGCAGATCGAGAAATCGCGATTTTAGCGGGATGGGTGACGCTGTGCAGTGACAAACATGTCGATCAAAGTTCCCCTATCACAGAATTACAATTATTGGATGCCTGTTTTAATTTTTATGGTAAAGACTTCAAGCTATCGAAAACGGATAGCGAGTTATTAAAGGCACTGGCGACTCCCATTTTTGAAAAAACTGATCTTCCTTTTGCGGATGGATATAAAAACTTCAAAGCGGTGTTATCAACCCACTTTTTTCATGGACTTTCTTTCAAGTTTGACAATCATTTGGATGCCAAGACGAGGGCTAAACTTTTCAAAGCGGTTCGTCAGCTGGAAGAAACCTACTACTTTTATTTTGACATGGGAAGGGTAGTTTCTGGCAACAGGGGATTGGCACTGACAGAGAAAGCCATTTTTTGGCAAAATTTACTGGGTTCTTCAATGAGTTGGGATAACTTAAGCTGGGATAACTTAAGTTGGGATAACGTAACGGGTTCTGCCAACAGATTAGCCTTCGATGAAATTACCAGCATCACTCTAGTACATGAAGAAACGCTGGGTACTATCATTCATTGGAAACTCAGATTAAATCAAAATACAGATAACGAGATTATCTTATCTCAACTGTCTCAAGAAAATCTTGAACTGTTTGCTTCTGCATTGGTTTATTTTATCAACATGGCTCAAGGTGCAGACTTAACGTTACAAATCCCAGTGGCTACCCGAGAAGTGTTAAGCAAGACTTTTTTAGAAAGGCATCCTAAAATTAAGTCCATCACTGATTCTGTGTTTGGGGTGCTTTTTTAAATGTTTTAGTTTTTGCACTCACTGCCATTAGACATTATCGGAAAGAAAAATTTCATTAATAAATCAATTATTTAGTGTAGGGTGGGTAGAGCGGAGCGCAACGAAGTAACCGCTAGGTTCAACCCACCTTGTGGATTGAAAAATGGTGGCCCCTACATTGGATTATTTCCGATAATGGCATTGAAACGGAGTTTGAGAACGAGAAACGAGAAAAAAAAATTTATTGAGTTGAGTGATTTTTGGAGTGCAAAGCTGATGCGAAGGGACACTTAATACCACTCTCCCAAAGCTAAAGCTTTGGACTCCATAAAGTTGGTCTTTTGAAGATTTTTTCTACTTAGAGGCTTTTGCGTGAAACGAAGTAACGAAGTAAATCAGCCAAAAATTTTTTTATATCCCCCCGGAGAAAAGCTAACTAAGCGATTGTTTTTTATCATTTTATTTTTTTACCCTTTCAAAGAAATTTTTTTTGAAAGATTAAAAAAAGTGGCTATTTTTACAAACTTTTCGCGGCTTTTTGAAGCCTAATGATGAAAAATTGGACAAAACGGTATTTATTAACAATTATCTGGTATCAATTTCTGGAAAAATAAGCGGTATCCCACCTCGGAGAGAAGTTTATTAACTGATTGATTATTAAAGATATATTTTTTATAGCTATTTTTATTTTTTTATCTAAAATGAAGGCTCTATATTTACAATTTTTACATCCAGGCACTAGGGCAACCACAAGGGATTTTCCCCTACGTCATTTCGTTGGAAATCTTCAAATTCAAGAGCAAACGCGACGGAGGGCAACCACAGGGGATTGCCCCTACAAGGAAAAAAACTTCATTCGATCACCAGAAATTACCGTTTGTTTTAGGAAAATCCCTTATTTTAGCACATCAAGCGCGAGCAACTTTTTTGTGATGGCATGTGATAATCTATACATCTCAGTCATCGCTTTTTGGGCACTTTGTTTGTCATCTGCTATCTCCAAAGCTTGTTTGCTGACAGTATGAAATTTTTCATGTGGTTCAAACAAGCTATCAAAAACTTCTTTCCCTTCGCTACTCTGTTGTAGGGCGGCCATCTCATTACCCCCCTCACCATAAAGCCACTGACCTAACTTGCATTCATGATGATCAGTCCCATGAAAATCCCCTTTTCCGTCAAGGGTGGCCTCAATTTTTTTCAAATATTGAATATGGTCATTGAGACGTATTATAAAAAAAGCTCTTTTTGACATAATGAATTATCCTTTCTTTTCAGTTTCATTTAAACCCGGATCCAAGGAATATAAAAGGGCTTGTAATAATAGTGACACATCTTTTTTAGAACGCGCATCAACACAAAAAACAGGTGGATTAAGTTTAAAAGGTTGTAACGCCTCATGATAATCAGCAATTTTAGGCGTGGCAGTGATATCCATACGGGTGACACCAATGGCTACTTTGGTTTTTTTTATAAAGCCTGCAAAAGCTTTCAGAAAAAAGCGCATATCTTCCAAAGGATCAGTCCGAGCATTATCTATCAGTAAAATCAGCCCCAGCCCCCCTTCGGTTAAAATATCCCACATAAAATCAAAACGTTCTTGCCCCGGCGTGCCATACAAATGAATTTTTTCCTTATCATTCAATTTGATTATACCGTAATCTAAACCCACAGTAATCGTATGCTTATCTTGATGCTTCGGATCACGCTGGGTCGATTTTGCCTCGGTGACAACAACAGGCGTATCACTTAACACAGAAATCGCTGTCGTTTTACCAGCACCGGAAGGGCCTGTAAAAACAAGTTTATAACTTTTCATCATGGTGAATGATTAACTGAAGTATGATTTCAACTCGACATTTCTTCTAGGTTTTCAAAACCTGTCAGGTATAAAACTCATTAACTGATGAGAATTGAACACTGCATTAAAGCATTAAATATGTAATCGCGCCAAAATCCGTCGAAATAAACTACGCTTGGCATTGAGAATGAGTTTCGATGTTGCTTTTGTTGAAAAACGTGTCTCAAGTCGTCTTTCTACAAACGCCAATTTGAGTGCACTGGCCGCACTGAAAAATGCAAACACATAGCGTTGTGGAATCTCTAATATTTTAGCTGTTTCCACCAACGAAGAAGGTTGTTCTACCCACAGTGCCGAAATTTTTAAAGCATAGGGTGTCACAATCAGGCGTGTCAAGTTAGGCCAATGTAATAACACCACATTTTTATATAAATCTGTCCCTTTGGCTACACGTCCCCGTGCTGTCCACAGAGCAATTCGCCATAAAAATTTATCTAAAGGCTGAACCAACAACTGATGGTTTGTCACAAATTTTTCAAACTCTGTGTCATTTAAAGTGGTCATGCCTAAATGGCTATGTGATAAAGGTAACAAAGTCATGGTCCGCAATTTGTTGTCTAATGTCTGTTTGCAACAAACAATTTTATTTTTTTTATAATTCAATATGACAGGTGCATACAAACCTTCAATCATAATGCCACCCTGCTCAAATTGTTGACTAACAACCACCGCCTTTTCAAAAAAACCTTGCAAATATTGACTGGGATCATAATAGATTTTTTCTATGTTTCCAGATTTCGCGAGATTAATATCCTGATTGTAACCGCAATACTGCTGGTGTAAGTTTTCTTCTTCGTTTTCAAGGGCAATTTCCGTTGCTAATTTAGTATCATGAACACCTTGTGATAATTCATGGGCAGATGATGTTGTAGAGAGTTTTTGCGCTGTTTTTTTGACATATTGTTCCTTAATTAATTGTCCTACTTTTTTAAGTGCTTTAATTAATTTATCAATTTCAATCGGTTTTTTTACATAAATTGTGCCCGCAATTTCTTTATGATTAAGAGATAAGATAATTGTTGGTAATAGTGGATACAGAACACGATATTCCTTCCAAAAGTTTTGGCCTTCTAAACTGTCAAGATCAAAAACACAAGCAGCAGCAGACGGAATGTCTTTAATAAGCAGATAATCATCCTTACCCGGACCATGAAACACCATTTCAAGGATTCTTTGTGTCCGTTGATCCATTCCAAAGGTCGTGATGTTGATCGCTTTATGGTATTGATTTTTCATAGTCATTGGGATAAGAAGTTTTATACCTGACAAGTTTTGGAGAACTTCGTTGCCGAGCGAAGCGAGATCAACCTGTCAGGTCTGTGCGGAAGTTTTAGGGCCTGCTTCACTGCATAGTCCTTACAATAACAGAGTGTGACCTCAATCTGATGTCCGTAAAAATATATAAAATTATTTAAAATCAATGAGTTATAATGGAGTCCAAAGCTTTAGCTTTAGTTCGCTAAGTAAAAGCTGAAGCTTTGAACTCCAACGTACATCAAATGGAGGTCACACTCCAATAACAAATTCACCATTAATTCAATCCATCTAATTCCAATAATTTATTGGTCAGCGTATGGGAAAGTACATGCAGTTCGGTAAAAATTTTCTGGGCTGCCCTCTCGTCTCCCGCCTGTTTTTTTTCTAAAGCATCATTACTCAGGAGATGAAAGCGTTCATGCGGTTCAAGCAAACTTTGAAACACCTCTGTGGCTTTGCTGTTTTCCATTGCGCTTACTTCAGCCCAACCTTCACTATAAAGCCATTGTCCTAATTTGCAGCCTCTGTGGTTTGTCCCCTGAAAATCTTCTTCTCCTTTGAGTGTTGCATCCATCTTTTTCAGATATTGAATATGATCATTGAGTCGCCTCATAAAAAAAGCTCTTTTTGCCATCACGATACCTCTCTTTGGATTGAATATCTTACTGCATATCACTCGCTTACATTATCTTCTTAATGTCTTCTACGGCACGTTTCACATCCAAAAAGATCAGGCCAAGTTTGGCAGAAGCCGTCGTGACAACGGTGACGACAGTATCTGCCCCTGCATTAGTCATCAACACATAACCCTGTTCGCCCTTTACCAACACTTGCTCCAAATCACCTCGCCCTAATTCTTGCGAGGTCCGTTCACCTAAGGAAAGCATAGCGGCTGCCATTGCACCGACACGATCCTCGTCCATATCACTAGAAAGAATGGAAGCCATGACCAACCCATCCGTAGAAATGGCGGCTGAGGCTTGTATATCTGCGGAGGTACCGTTGAGTTCGCTCAAGACGGATTTAAGCATTTCTTCGCGCATTTTTTTGTACTCCTTATATATTTCCTGTATGAATCAGAATTAACAGAACTTGAGAATTATCAGAATGAATCATGTTTGAGCGAATAAATTTTTCTGATAAATTTACCCAAAAATGTATTTGAGTGTGACCTCAATTTGATGTACTTGGACATTTATATAATATAACCCAAGTTGCCACCTAATCGTCCCTGTCATTATTCAATATTCAAGGTTTTTACCCTAACTTAAAAATTCGCAATGCGAACAAGTGAAACTTTTACGATAATAAAATCAAAGAGTTATGTCTGAAATGCGTAAGTCCTATAATATTATGCACGGGTACTCTCGCGACTCAAAAAAATGAATAAGGAATGGTCATGAAATAATTTCCCTAGGTTCCACCTAGGGCTATTCACATTTAACCCCTATCGGGGTTGAAACCGGGGAACCGTATTCTTTCGTGTCGCGTCAGAAGAGGTCCCAACCCCGATAGGGGTTGAATGTGAATAGCCCTAGGTGGAACCGGTGGTCACATCGCAACAAAACGGGAAGTTATTTCGTGGCCATTCCTAAACGAAATACTGTGTCCAACTTCAATATCAGAAATTGAAATCAGAAATTGAAACGGGTATTTTATTATTTGGGAGTTGCCTTAAATTATGATTTATTTATCATCATATCATCAAAAAATATCATTCTGTCAATTCTAAAAGTCTGATAAATTATGATTTATTCTCAAGAAAAGACTTTTCACTCTGTACTTGCCAATTCAAAACACACTTGGCCTTCTACATTTTCAACGATGTTCAAAACATAGCCCGTATGAGCCAGTTGTTTAACTGCCTGATAAAGGCCAATACCAAATCCATCGCGGGAGGGTACTGGTTGAGTTAATAGCTGATTAGTAATCTCTTCAGATATAGAGCTACCATCATCGCATACTGTTAATTGTAAACGGCGCTTATTGATGTCCAGTGACACCCTGATTTGTAGCTCAGGTTCACGTTTACGCTTCATCAGCGCGTTTTGTAACAGATTTTCTGACACATTGTCAAATAAATCTTCAGGGATCAGAACATGTTCAGTTTCTAACTGACTCGTAAACTCAATCTGACTTTTGCGATAACGCGCTTTTAGATTACCCCACCACAGGCTAACTGGAACATGTGAGTAAGAAAATTCTGCGGGTTTTTGTAATTTATCCAATGTACGTTTTAAACGTTGAGTCAAATGGGGCATTTGACCTTGTAATAAACGCTGGGTATCCCCAAATTTTGTGGCAGGATAGGTTTCAATCACCGACGTAATGGCATGTAAAGATTGTAACAAGTTTTTTATATCATGCGTTAATTTTGCCCCAGTTTCGTGAATCGCTTGCAAATGCGCCTGTTGTGCAAAGGCGGCTTCGCGGCGTTTGGCTTGGTGAAAATGCTCTAATAATTGTATTAATACTTTGATCTGAAAATAATGGGTGCCACTGATACGGTAATGGGCATAGACCGTGACTTCAATGGATTGCACTGTCAAGACGACTTTTTGTTTATCTTGATGCCCCAACATTTCTTCACCATATAGGGAGTGCCAAGTAATGCCTTTAATCCACGGCAAAATCATCAATTGCTCCAAGCCTGCTCTTAAAAATTCTTGAGGCGTTAAATTTTTATAGTTGCTCGGTTGCGCGAGATGTTCTAACCATTGTTCAAAGGTATTACCAAGATTGTACAAATGCCGTGCCCACAAGGGTTCAACGCCTTCCTGCCCAGCAAATATGACCCATAACCAGCTAACAATTAAAATAAAAACAATCACGCCTAAAGACATTTGAAAAATAGCGAGTGGCATGATAGTTTGGCTGTGAGAGGTAATGACTAAACTGCCCAAAGCCATAATAATGATGAGCATTGAAATGGTTAAGCCATGAAAAAAATCAACATGATAGCGATGTTCAGGGTTTTCATCCGTCGAGATAAACAAAAACATCAGTGGTATACACAAGAGCAAATATTTGAACCATAATAAAATATCTGGAGAAAATAGTAGAGTACCTACAAAAAATAATTGATGTAAATTGACAATAAATAATGTTAAACTCAAAAAAAGAATAGCAGCTATATTAACAATCCTATCAATGGGTTTTACTAAATCACGTCCACCTATCAAAGCAAGCAATACCATTTGCCAAAGGCTTATTAACCAAACAGACGGAAACGCGATAAATGCGGCAATGATTATACCCAGTAAAACCATCCGACTTCGACGGTGTGGTTCAAGTCTATTCCACAAGGGGAGCCACAAAATAAAAAAGCCAAAATGAATCAGCAACGCGACACGTTGCCATAATTCGGACAATGGGATAGCTGAAAAAGGGAGCCACAGCACAATATGTAAGGTAATTAATACCAAGCCTAGCAAACGATGTTCATGTTTAGGAAAAATAAATGACGTTGAATGATAAAACATTTAGTGAATTGTGAAATGAAATAGCCGTCGGTTCATTATGAATGGTGAAATAAATAACTAGAGCGAAATTAGAGCGGTTCGGAAATCCGGTTTTTTCGGTTTGAAGTATTTGTTTTGGTTCAATAAAAAATGTACCTCCGAATTAGTCTATTAGCGAGTTAATTATAAATTAGAAATCATGATGAAACAAATTTTCACCCTCGCCACTTTAGTCGCACTTGAAGCCCTACGTACCCGCTTTTTTGTCATCATTATTTTATGGCTACTAATCGGCTTTGGATTTGCCCTATTTATAGGGCAGATCACAGTCATTGAAACGACCGCTTATCAAAGTAGCCTCTTAGCCGCATTTTTGCGTCTAAGCGCAGTCTATATTGTGAGCTTGTTTGTCATCACTAGCATGGTACGCGAATTTCAAGATAACTCAGTCTATTTATGGTTATCTTTGCCTATACCGCGTAGCATGTATGTTATTGGAAAATTCAGTGGATTTACGCTAGTCGCATTATTCACGGCTATTTTATTTGGTGCGACTTTATTTTTATTTGTTCCCTATTCACAAGTCGGCTTATGGACTTTATCCCTGCTTTGTGAGTTATTAATCATGACTGCCTTGAGCCTATTATGCGCACTGACTTTTCATCAGACGGTTCAAGCCTTTAGTGTCGTATTGGGATTTTATATTTTGGCTCGGAGCATTGCCACCCTACAATTAATAGCACAAGGGTCACTGAATAATTCCCAATTATGGATAAACCAATTAATTAATGGATTAATTAATTGGCTGGCAATACTATTACCCAGCTTAGATCGTTTTACTCAATCGGAATGGATAGTTTATCACACAGGTTCTATTGATAATTTGCTAGAAGTTGTCGTGCAAACGATAATTTATGTGATATTGCTAATTGCTATGAGTTTATTTGATTTCTATAGAAAAAATTTATGACTCAACGTTCCGCTCGTCGCGTACCCAAAATGGTGATCGGTTTATTGATGTTAAGTTTAGGAATACAAATTGTTTGGCATCAAAATGCGCCGGCACCTTCTGTTCAAATACAAACCCTGACAAAGCCGCCTCAATTGGAATTACTCCGTATTTTTAGTTTGGGTGATCCGATTGTCGCTGCCAAAATATTAATGTTGTGGCTTCAAGCTTATGATAGCCAAGCTGGAAAAATTGTTTCCTATCAACAACTTAACTATAATACCTTACAAAAATGGTTGACACAAATATTGCATCTTGATCCCAAAAGCCAATATCCATTATTTGCGGCCAGTTATTTTTATTCTATGATTGGTGAACCCCATAAAAAGCGACAAATGCTAGAATTTGTTTATCAAGAATTTTTTATTGATCCCGTTACCCGTTGGCGTTGGTTAGCTCATGCGGCAATACTGGCTAAACATCGTTTGAAAGATTTACCCTTAGCCCTAAAATATGCAGAAGCTATCGCCGCTCATGCTACCTCAGATATGCCTTATTGGGCGCAAGAAATGCGACTATTCATTTTGGAGGATATGGGAGAGTTAGAACGTGCGCGTTTAATCATTGGGGGTATGCTCGCCAATGGGCAAATCACGGCACCTGATGAAATTAAGTTTCTCAATGAAAAACTATTGACTTTGGAAAAAAAAATCAAGTAAAAAAGAGGAGTTTGATGAGTATATCTTTTTGTTATGAGTAATAATAAAAAAAAACAGAGGCAAGATACGGTTTGTAAAGTTTCTATATAACGAAAATGTTGAAAAAAACTAAAATTTCTGCTAAAATTTATTTAAGACGATAGTACTATAGTCAGAAAAAATCACACACAAAAGTTCCAGCACTTTATTGAAGGCACAGGAAGTCGTTATTTACAAAGGAGGATAAAATGAAAAAACAAGCTGGATTTACACTGGTAGAAATTGCTATTGTGATGGTTATTATTGGATTGCTTTTGGGCGGTGTGCTTAAGGGACAAGAAATTATTACCAATGCCAAAGCGAGAAACATTGAGAACGAGTTTAATGGTGTCACAGCAGCAATTTATAGTTATCAAGATCGTTATCGTGCCTATCCTGGAGATGACAGAACAGCCGACAGATGGGGTACTACTATTGCAATTGGTGACGGCAATGGGAGAATTGATGGGGATTTTGACTCCGCAGCCGCTACCCCAGAGGAGTCTCAAAATTTGTGGATGCACCTACGTAATGCTAGGTTAATCGCAGGCGCAACAGATGATGTGACCCAACCTAACAACACATTTGGTGGCATAACAGGTGTTTCTATGGATTCTCCGACCACGGTAGGTATTCCATGGCTGTTTATCGCTTTCACCAATATCCCTCCAAATATTGCACATATAATAGAAGCACGTCTTGATGATGGAGATCCGGAAGAAGGCACTGTTCAAGCACTACTGCTGGATAAAACTAATGCTACGGTTTATGCAGAGGATCAAATGTATATACTATTTTTCGCCCTGTAATTAAGAGACAAACCTACGGGGTTTCAAACCCGTAGGTTCAACATCGAAAATGATGCGTTTGATTCTCACTTATAATAATGCTTCCCCAAATCTATTTATATTTATCTCATTTGGGGAAGCATTATTTAGAGCGGGGAACAAACAGTAGCCTGAGGCCCTTTTGGACCCATGGTTGATTCAAATTCTACCTGTTGTCCTTCAGCAAGAGTTTTGAACCCATCTTTTTGGATGGAGGAATAGTGAACAAATACGTCCTTGCCACCATCCGCAGGGGAGATAAAACCAAAACCCCTTGTTTCGTTAAACCATTTAACGGTACCTGTTTGCATACCTTATATAACCTCATCATGTCAATCTAAAACCGACTGTTAATTTAAGTCGGCTCTTCAAATAAAAAAAAAGCTGAAAAAAAAACCTAAAAAAATAAGATTTCATCAGGTTTTATTTCAACCGAAATGCGATAATAATTAAGAATTGAATAATTATAAAGTGAACCGTCGCCACAAAAATATATCTCAAATCTTGGATAAATTTTATCATCAACCCGTTTTAAATATTCAATCTAATTCTTAAGATAACAATTCTATTGATAACTATCAACATATTAACAGATGATGTTAAAACGAAAATAGAAATGAACTAGGGAGTATCAGCCCTCTATCTCCTCGCCTAAATGAAAGCTTGGAGTTACTTCTGCTTGAACCCATTTTTTTAACGTGGAAGGCTAACCACTCAAGCCATTTCATATACTGAATTTATCAGCATAAATGAACATTGTATCACAGAAAAATTAAAATAGTTATCAATACTTTTATGGACTATAATCCCGTTCCATTATGACAGACAGCTTAAAATCAATTATTATTGTTTTTCTATTAATAATTGGATTATTAATCGATCAGAAAATTGAATATTATGGACAAACTATTACCAATATTGTGACTTGGTTATTTTTTTTACATTTATTGAAAAAGGGAGAGCGGGTTGTACAAATCTCTTTAATCCTTTGTTTATTTTACGCGACTGCTGGGGAACTTTTTCTATCTCTCGTGTGGGGGCTTTACGAATATCGTTTATATAATGTGCCTTTATTTGTACCTCCGGGTCATGCACTGCTTTTTACACTAGGTATTTTATTAGCACCCAAAGTACCCCATTGGTTTGTGGTGGCAGTACCTTTGATTACTGCGTTTTACGTTATTTTTGCTTTTCTGAGTGGACTGGATACAATGGGCGGGATTTTATTTCTGACTTTTTTGATCTGTATTGTTTTTGGAAAAGCGAAAAAACTTTATGCCACGATGTTTATTTTGTCTCTGATTTTAGAAATTTATGGGACAGCACTTGGGAACTGGACATGGAAAATGTCGGTTCCTGTACTTGGACTAACTACAACCAATCCCCCTGTCAGTGCGGGTGCATTTTATTGCCTTTTAGATTTGCTCGTCGTGTTTTCAATTGATAGAACCGTCGGAAAAAAACCTTCTTAATTAAATAGATGTGATGCGGCAAAAAAATTATTTTAAAAAGAAGATTTTAGGAATCCAAACTTTAGTTTGGGTGTTTTCAATATCAATTTTGGGTTCTGTGTTTAATAAAACGATTTCAGCACGATAGAATTGTGAATTATCAAACAGATTAATTTTATAATTTATATTGTATTAACTAATACATTAAAAATAATTAAGAATTAATCTGAGCAGAAAATAAATCGGGTCTCTTCAAATATTTAAAAATTAGCTTTGAAGGGCAAATAAAAATTATAAGTGATTGATTTTAAAGAAGACAGGATGTTTTATATCAAACTCAGGTTAAGTCTACTGCCCTAATGGCACGCACGATAGCCAATTAGTGAAGTACAACGAATTGCGGGGATAAACGAATTAACCTAGCTCGTTCCTTATTTTATTCGTTTATCCTAGTAATTCGTTGTACTGAGCTTCTATCGTGCGTGCCATTAAGTATACTGCCCATCGCTATGATATGTGCCAAGGGCTTTTTTTCGCTCTAATGCGTCGCGCTTTATCGCTCACAAAGGTAAATATTTTCTTAACAAATACTCATAAAATTTAACAAAAATAAGTCTCATCTTTATAAGAAAAGTTGACCAAAATATTTTCTTTTGACCTTTTCAAAAAACATGTAACTTATTGATAATAAATAATTTTATCCTAGTTGTTCTATGAAAATGCCCTAGCTTTCATCATCCAAAAGGTTCACAATTCTCACCCGTTTTTGATCAAGTCATTTTACCGTACAAACTTTTTGGCAGTGTTTGTTTGAGCATTTTCATCCAATGATTGCCTATATTACTAATTAAATCAATATATTATATCTATTTTGGAAAGCTCAATTCTTGACAAATGATATTTTTTGAGTATAATGTCGTGTAACTAGAGTCAAGGGGCTTTAGTTCAAGTGGCAGGTATTTGGTTCAGTCTGAAAAAGTTGGACTGGTAAAACCTGAAACTGACAATCCTTAAAATTGGCGAGAACCAAGTCAACTTGGATTGTTATCAGCGATCGTAAGAATAATTTCTTAGGTCTTTGGGAGATTCCCCCTCTCTTTTTTAATTTTCAATTAATAAAGAGTGCTATTGTTAACTTTTGTTAACTTAAATGAATCGGCAATAATACCAACCCCCACACCACAACGGTATAACATATCGCAATAAATACCGCAGCAGAGCCAATATCTTTTGCCCGTTTAATCAGCGGATGTCGCTCCTGAGTGATACGATCTGCTAATGCTTCAATCGCGGAGTTCAGTAGTTCCGTTATCAATACTAACAATAAACAACTGATCAGCAAGGTTCGTTCGATGCCGCTGTCACCTAGCCAAATCGCAAGTGGTATTAATACGATGCATAATAATACTTCTTCGCGAAAAGCGGCTTCATTGATCCACGCTGCTTTCAAACCTTCCATCGAATAACCAAAGGCTTTTATGAGTCGGGTTAATCCAGTATATTGGTTCATCTTTATTTCCACACAATATTTAGGTCTTTTGCAGCCTTGACATCGTTCAAGCGTCGCACAGGTAGGGTATAAGGTGCCTTTTTCACTATTTCAGGTTCGAGCAATGCTTCTTTTTGAATGTCATTCATGGCACTGACGAAATGATCTAAAGTCTGTTTATCCTCTGTTTCTGTTGGTTCAATCAGTAAACATTCAGGCACGAGTAGGGGAAAATAGGTTGTCGGTGCATGAAAGCCCTTATCAAGTAAACGCTTAGCGAAATCCATTGCTGTGACACCTTGTTGTTTGGCTTGACGTTTGAGCGTTAAAATGAATTCATGGCTGGCACGGCGTTGGGGAAAAGCAATGTCAAATCCGGCTGATGTGAGACAAGCTTGTAAGTAGTTGGCATTTAAGGTGGAAAACTTTGCCACCCTTGACATGCCTTCTCGCCCTAATAGGCGTGCATAAATATAGGCTCGTAGGAGCACGCCAATATTACCCGGATGTGCCAACATGCGCCCGATGGTTTGGGGATATTCTGATTCCGTCAACCAGTGATAAGTCTTCTTATTATATCCCACGACGGGAACAGGTAAAAAGGGTAATAGTCGTTCATTCACTCCGACAGGCCCCGCACCGGGTCCACCCCCACCATGCGGCGTTGAAAAAGTTTTATGTAAGTTGATATGGATGACATCAAAATTCATGTCGCCGGGGCGCACTTTACCCAAAATGGCGTTGAGATTTGCACCATCATAATATAAAAGCCCTCCCGCGCTATGCACACATTCTGCAATTTCGCTAATTCTTCGTTCAAAGGTCCCGAGCGTTGAAGGGTTCGTCAACATAATCCCAGCAGTTTGGGGTCCGACGGCTGCTCGTAACGCGGTGATATCGACATCACCTTCTGCATTCGTCGGAATTTCTCGCACTTTAAAACCACACATCACAGCAGAAGCAGGATTTGTGCCGTGAGCCGCATCGGGCACTAGCATTTCAGTGCGTTGCGTATTGCCATGCGCATCATGATAGGCACGTATCATGGCAACGCCGGCAAATTCGCCTTGTGCGCCCGCTGCGGGTGCTAAAGAAATGGCCTTCATTCCCGTCACGGCTTTAAGCATTTCTTGCAACTCATATAAGCAAGCTAACACCCCTTGACTTTGTGATTCGGGGGCAGCGGGGTGGTGGGATAAGAATCCCGGCAACATAGCCAAACTATTACAAACACGCGGGTTATATTTCATCGTGCAGGAGCCGAGTGGATAATAATGCGTGTCGATGGAAAAGTTTTTCTGTGATAGGCGCGTGTAGTGACGAACTACTTGCATTTCAGATACTTCAGGTAAAATGGGGCGAGTTTTCCGGCGGAATTTTTTGGGAATGTCGGTAACTTCAGGCGTATGGGCGGGATATTGTGAAGTCGTTTTTCGCCCGGGGCGACTGTGTTCAAATATCAGCATAAAATGAGTTTGAATGTTTTGAATGGTTAAAAAATGTTTGAGGGTAAAATTTTCTGAGCAGATATCAAATTATACACTACAGTTCCAAAGCTAAAGCTTTGGACTCCAATTTGTCAACCTATTTAATCCTTTTTTGAACTTCGTTCATTTATTTTACAGACTTTTCCGAAGTTCTCAATTAAAGTTAGCAATTCACAATTCACAATTAGAAATGATTCATTTTGAATGGCTTTGGGCATTTTTAATATTACCGTTGCCCTTATTTTTCAGATATTTCTTGGCACCTATCACCGTCGTTGAAAACGCCGCATTGCGTGTTCCCTTTATTGAGGATTTTGAACGGTTGGGCTATGCAGAACACCATGTCACCGTGAAAAAATGGCCTTTATGGGTGGCTGCACTGGCTTGGGTGTTATTGGTGATCGCCGCCGCTCGTCCACAATGGTGGGGAGAACCTATTGAATTAACAGTCAGTGGGCGAGATTTGATGATGGCGGTGGATTTGTCTGGCAGTATGCAATATGAAGATTTTCGCGTCGAGGGTAAAACGGTTGATCGTCTGACGGCGACAAAATGGGTCGCAGGGCAATTTATTGAACGCCGTGTTGGTGATCGATTGGGATTGATTTTGTTTGGTGAACACGCCTATTTGCAAACGCCTCTGACTTTTGATCGCGAAACAGTGCATACTTTGTTGTATGAATCTGCCATTGGTTTGGCGGGGCAAAAAACGGCAATTGGTGATGCGATTGGGCTTGCCGTGAAACGTTTGCGGCGGCAAGAGGCTGAGAGTCGCGTTTTGATTTTGCTCACGGATGGGGCGAATACGGCAGGTGAAGTTGAACCGCTGAAGGCGGCAGATTTGGCAGCCAAGGAAAATTTGAAAATCTATACGATTGGCATTGGAGCGGATGAAATGGTTATCAGAGATTTTTTTGGTGCAAGGCGTGTCAATCCTTCCGTTGATTTGGATGAAAAAGCATTGACTGCGATTGCTGAAAAAACAGGGGGACGTTATTTTCGCGCCCGTGATACTGCCGAGTTAGAAAAAATTTATGATCTGTTGGATGAGCTTGAACCAATTGAAAAGCAAAAACAGTATTTTCGTCCAACTAAGGCATTGTATCCTTGGGCACTTGGTTTTGCTTTATTGTTAGCTGGGGTGGTGATTATTGCAGTGATACGTGAATCTCGCCGGTGATAACTAACTATAGCTTTTCAGATAAAGATTTTGGCCTAAAGACCTGACAGGTTTCTAAAACCTGGAAGAAAGATAGCTTTGATTTTTCTGAAAGTCTATACAGGGATTATATAGCATTTCCCGATTGAATCCAACAGATATATACTGATTTTATCAATTTTATCAATGAGTTGAATATTATTTTTGTACTTCACCTAATCGGGAAACGCTATATATAAGAAAGGATTTTCTGGTTCCTACGCCAAAGTGCTCTTCGTTATAACATTTACCTTTTGCGTTAATGACATTTATCGTAGGGGCAATCTTTTATGGTTGCCCTTTTTTGTATTTCATTTGTATTTCACCTGAACGAAAAATGTTTTTGTTTCTCGTTCCCAAACTTTCGTGACGGAATGGCTTCCTACAACGCTCTGCGTTGTACACGATTTGTATTTTGCATAGCAAAATTTCAGTCCTTCCCAAATAGAATTTGGGAACGAGGAACGCACCCTACGCTTGCTGGTTCATACATACGAATATCCAACAGGAGAAGCAACATGAAAATATCTGTCGGTGCAGATGAACAACTGCCTATCGTAGAAAGTACGTTGAATTACTTGCGGAAAAAGGGGTACGAGTCCTTATGGTATGGACCAGAACGGGGGAAAACGAAACCATGGCCTGAAGTTGCAAGGAAAGTTGGTAAGGATGTTGTTGAAGGGCGTTCCCAAGAAGGCATCTTATTTTGTTGGACTGGCACGGGAGTCAGCATCGCCGCCAATAAAGTGCGTGGGATTCGGGCTGCACTCTGCGATGATCCAGAAACTGCTCGAGGTGCGAGGGATTGGAACAATGCGAATGTTCTCTGCCTGTCGATGCGACGAATTAGCGAACCAATGGTGACTGAAATTCTTGATGCTTGGTTTAAGCATCACTATATACCCAATCCAAGCGACGATGCTTGTCTCGCCCAGATAAATGCACTTGACAAAGAAAGGGATTAATCTGGCCCAACCATTGGTCGCTATTCTGCGGACCCACTTCAATTCAAGGGCTTAAATTGCCCTATCGGTTTAGGACGTTTTGGCGAAAATGAAACCAATTTACGTCCACGGCGAATAATTGGGGTCAGGCGAATAATTGGCGAATAATTGGGAATAATTGCTAAGAATTTTCATGCTTTATTAAAGGCAACATGGTATTTGTTAAACCAACCATTTTTGCCGTGTAATACACAATCAAGCCACCGACAACACCCATATGGAATAAAAATACCCCGCCTAAACAAATCACACCGGGTACCATTGAGGTTAAATAATTGGTACGCATATTGGCTTCAAAGGCTTTGGCAATCTCAAATAAGGATTTGAGTTTGTTTAAATCACCATCCATTAAAATAATCTGAGCGGTATCGGTGGCAGCCGTTGAAGCACCGCGAAGCGATATAGATAGGTTAGCTTGTTTTAACGCAATGGCATCGTTAATTCCATCACCAATAAAACCAACAAATTTGCCACTGGCACGCAGCCCTGCGATCAATTCCGCTTTCTGATCGGGTAGCGTTTCAGCAAAATAATGTTCTATGCCTAATTCCTGAGCGAGCTGGCGAGTTGGTTGTTCGTGATCACCGGAGATAATGTACAGTGAAATACCCTGAGCCTTTAAATAATTAATGAT
>Ga0233403_10000516_pt1 | contig 18311 bp, 10 predicted proteins | sample Na_oxic_1_MG_FD_179866 | JGI IMG/M metagenome (GOLD analysis project Ga0233403, IMG submission 179866) | Seawater microbial communities from Saanich Inlet, British Columbia, Canada - Na_oxic_1_MG | ecosystem: Environmental > Aquatic > Marine > Inlet | place: Canada: British Columbia | collected...
ACGGGAGTTTAATGTAATTGTTGGCATAGTCATTTTTCCAAGTGAAATTAAATATAACCTCTTTGTTAAATTGCCTGAATCAGAATTGACGGAATTTAAGAATTAACCGAATAACACACTTATCCGTTGTCCGTTTGGATGAAGTTCATAGTGTCGCTAAGGCGGAAGCTTTACAGAAAGAGTACAATTACATCATTCCAACGACGTGAACATCGGATTAATCTGATAATTATACATTAATTCCTGATAAATCAATTATTTAATGTCGGGTGGGTAGAACGTAGCGAAAACCACCGATAGACTTTCAGAAAAATGAGTCCAAACTTAAAGTTTGGACATCCAAAATTTTGCATTTATTACCAGTTGAATGAATATTTCTAAGTACCAGACAAAAAATTTAACTTATATGTAACTCATTGTTTTTATTATAGTTATCAATGATGAGTTTGACCATAAATCAATAGATTACAAACTTTTGTCCGATACAGAGTGAATATTTTATTCACAATCCCATGTTTAAGAGTCATTAGGCCTTTAGCAGCGGGTTATTCCCAATCTTCAATAGTCAATCCGTCAATGCGACTAAATTCACGGGTGTTATGAGTCACTAATGTTAAATCATTAACTAATGCAATCGCGGCAATTTGAAGATCATAAGGGCCAATTGGTGTGCCTTTAACCGCCAGTTGGGCACGAATTTGAGCCGCTTTTATGATTGCTCGATCATCAAAAGGTAAACATACAAATTCGCTGAAAAATTCATCCAATATTGCCAGATTATTTTCTTGACGAGTGCTCTTATAAGCACCATAATAAAGTTCAAATTTTACAATATCACAAAGCGCAACGTCTTGCCGTGGTATCGTGGTAAATTTTCGTAAAATTGGCGAATCCTTTCGATTAATATATTTAATACAGGCGTTGGTATCCGGTAGGTAAATCACAGTAATACCTCCCGCTGCTCATATTCACCTTGTTCTTCGCGTGTTAACGGTTCGCCTTCCCAAGCCCCCGCGGTTCTTTCAAAAAAACCGGGTGTCCAGCCTAACTCTTCTGGCGTTTTTGGTTTCGAGGCTGTCGGGGTAAGAGGTTGAAGTATGACGGTGACTTTGCATTCCGTATCCGTTAGGGCGGAAGGTACTTTTAAATGTAGAAAGCCATCTGAACTTATACGGGAGTTTAATGTAATTGTTGGCATAGTCATTTTTCCAAGTGAAATTAAATATAACCTCTTTGTTAAATTGCCTGAATCAGAATTGACGGAATTTAAGAATTAACCGAATAACACACTTATCCGTCGTCCGTTTAGATGAAGTTCATAGTGTCGCTAAGGCGGAAGCTTTACAGAAAGAGTACAATTACATCATTCCAACGACGTGAACATCGGATTAATCTGATAATTATACATTAATTCCTGATAAATCAATTATTTAATGTCGGGTGGGTAGAACGTAGCGAAAACCACCGATAGACTTTCATAATTTCAAAATATTACCAAAAAAAAAACCCGGCACAATAGCCGGGTTTAAAAAACTTCATTTAGGGTATAATGGTCATTGATTGTTACAAACTTCAGAGTTTCCGTTTTAGGGTAAGTCACGACTGCGTTGCAGAGCAAAGAGAGCGGAATGGGTTTGAAACTGGGGAGTTAAAGGTCAAGCATAGTAAAAATTTATAGGAGCGACTCATGCGAAAAATTCCGGTCACCATGGCAACACAACATCCAGACAATGCCGGTCCATCAATTTGGACGGATAAATGCTTTGTGTCCACTAATGAAGAAATCGAAGAATGCTACCGATGTTTTTCTGAACTTGGCATCGATGAATATATGTGGGACTGGGAAGGCAAATTTGTTGATGAAGCCGTTATTGATCGTCTTTACCACGACTACCACGACTACTTCAAACAAAATCCGATTGGCAAAGACAAATTTCTAACCTTTCGTATTCCCAATATCTGGGAAGAAACTTCCCACCGACTCCCGCGGGCGTTTATGAACCTGATATCGGCCGAAGAAGCGGCCGGCACTTATGGTATGCACACGCCCCCCTTTTTTGAAGTCATTCTTCCTATGACTACCCAGGCGGAACAGTTGGTGTATTTGCAAAAAAGATTTTCACGCATTGCTCACGCTGCCGAAGATATCTTTGAAATGAAAACCCAGATGAAGCGTATTGATCTGATCCCGTTATTTGAAGAAATCGAAACCATGGCAGAATCAGATAAAATCCTCGAAACCTATATGCAGTTTTTACAAAAAGAACATGACTACAAGCCTGAATACATGCGTATTTTTATCGCACGCTCAGATCCGGCCATGAATGCCGGACTTATCCCGGCCATGCTGGCTTGCAAACACGCCATTTCCAATTACCATACCTTTGGTGAAAAGTACGATATCAAGATTTTTCCTTGGGTAGGTGGCGGCTGTCTTCCGTTTCGAGGGAGCATTAATCCGGAAAATACCGAAGCCGTGATAGAAGAATACAAAGGCGTTCATTCGTTGACAGTTCAGAGTGCTTTCCGATTTGATTATCCACTTCAAGATGTCAAAAAAGCCATCGCGGAATTTAACTTTCGCATTCCCCAAAATCTCCGAAAATATCGGCCAATTTCAGAAGAAGAAGGAACAGCGATCAAAAAATTTAACCTCGAAGCCAAAGGCTACTACCAAGAAACCATCGAAAGCATTGCGAATATCATTAATAAAGTCGCATCCTTCTTGCCTTCGCATCGGGAACGTTTGCAACATATTGGTATTTTTGGCTACTCTCGGGGCGTGGGTCACGTCAAACTGCCACGCGCTATCAAATTTACCGGCGCACTTTATTCCCTTGGTGTCCCACCAGAATTGATTGGCACCGGACGCGCGTTAAAAAAAGCGCAAGAAATGAAAATTCTACCGCTGGTCAAATCATTATATCCGAACCTCAAAAGAGATATCCTCCGTGCTGGCCACTACTTGAATCGGGAAAATTTGGATCTACTCTGCGATCAAAACGACGCTTGGAAACCCATTCGGCTGGGAATTAAGGAAATCGAAGCCATCATAGAAGAGCCGATAGGCCCCAAAGAATGCCACCACATGATTCACCGTAACTTCACCTCAAATATATTTTACAAACTCTCACTTGGAGACGACTGCTCAGAAGATATCCTCCAAGCCGCTCGAATACGAAAATCTTTAGGATGAATATCAGGTAGGAGTTATAGCGTTTCCCGATACCCCCCAGGCCCTCCCCAGGCCCTCACTGCCATTAAGTTAAGGATATTTGTAGGGGGCAGGTAGAACTTCGTTACACCCACCAAACCCTCTTAATGGCAGTGAGGTGAAACCTGGGGGAGTTAGGGGGTATCATCCACATTGCACCACTACCAACTATTGAATTTCAACTAAAATTTCACGTCCTTTGACCGTTATCACGGTAACGGTGCCATCGCCATGAATGTTGATTTTAGCTTTGCGATGACGTTTGGCTTGATTGATGGCTAAAATTTCAATCGTGACTAAGTGCGTCCCATCAACCATCACGTCCAATTTGCCAGACTCTTGATTTTGGACTAATTCCCAATCATTGGCTTGCATGTCGGGCAAGTCGTTGATTTGGTTCAAGAGACTTGGGCCATCGGTAACAACATCGGTGTTGATGTCGATGCCGTCTTCCGTTGACAGGGCTTCGGTTAAGTCAACATCTTCTGGAATGATGGCATTATCGGTAAAGCGGACTCCTTCACCTAAAGTCACATTTGGGTCAATCCAACAATCTTGACCGATAATTACATCATAAAGTTCAGCCCCTCCAAGAATTTTAGCCGCTTCTATCAGGGCCGGTGCCTCAGCATTACCTACCACAACTTCCATTATCATACCTCCAATAATAGTTGTTTCAGGTAATAAGGTGACATTTGCCACCAAACCTAAACCGAATTTGGTATCGCTATTGATGGTAATTGTACCTGATAAGTAACCACCTTCTAATACATACCCGACAAATTCGATATCAGCAATTATTCCATAATTCTCAACAGAACCAGTGAGTATACCACCTTGAAGCGTGGCCCCTTCTAACACAGTGAAATTTGACAATATACCTTCATTGATGATGTCACCGGCTAAACGGGTATTAGCGATATGGCCTCTAATGATGGCATTAGTAATAGTACGACCTTTATAATCATGAACGCCAATAATTTCACCCGTTGTCGGCAATTCAGGAGAGACGGCAATGCTATCGTTTGTGGTTGTCTCAACAAGGGGTTGGATATCCACTAATGTTTCTGACGGTTTATTCTCCTCAATCAATTCTTCAGAAGATGTCACGGTGGGCAGCACTGTTTCAGTGGTTGAGGGTAAATCGACTTCATTGACTTCAGTAATTGATACTGGCGTTTCATCAGCGTCGGCATCTTCTGTCGTTAAATCGACAGCTTGATTGTTCTCAGTGGTTGAAGCGGGCGTTTCATCAGTAGATGCCGGTTCTTCAATGGGAACAACGGTTTCATTGTTATCTGTTATTGAAGTTGGCGTTTCATCAATTGAGGTTTCTGCTATTGAATCGTTGGAATCACTTTCAGTGGACGTTTCGTCACTAACAATTTCTTCAGTTGAATCAACCTGGTTTTCTTCTGGCAACGGGTCTTGAGAGGTCTCTATGATGCTGATGCCTACTGCTAAACTGACAATGTTGTCACTGACCGGAAAACCACCGGTTTTAATGCCATTGGCATCAAAAATCCGAATTTCGGTGCCATTGGGTTCAGCCGTGATAATTTCCGCTTGTCCATCACCGGTGATATCACCAACGGCAACTAACACACCGTTATTGCTTTCAAAAGCATTGAAACTATTGTGCAGTTGTCCATCACCGCTATAAATTTCCACTAGACTCCCATTTTGAGCCATCGCCACCACGATGCTCGCTCCGCCATCACCATTTAAATCGCCAGCGGCGACATTGACACGATAGATTGTGCCATTATCCATGCCATTATCGTTACATGAACCTTCTGTATCTCCATGACTCAGATGATCTTCAAGTGCATTGACTGAAATCGTGATTTCATGTCGATTATCTGGGTTATCTTCAGGTACATGGCAAACGGTTACTTTTTTGTCTTCGATAGCTTCGCTACCACAAGCCCCTAAAGTATCACCATGACCTAAATGGGCTGAAATCGCAGATTCAGGCAAGGTTTTGGTTTGTTGACCTTTATGACAGATAGTGATTTGTTCTTTATCTTTTCCGGTCTCTTTGTCATCATCCTTTTGGCTATTATTGCCACTATTCCCGTTATCTTTATTAGCTTTACGGGCACGACGAGTTGATGAACCGGTGCCTTCAAAAACGATGAACGGTACGCCATCCACGCTCACTTCATTGGCTGTTTGGGAACCGGTAATCGTTTCTTCAATACCATCACGATTGATATCGGCTTTGACGACAAAAACATTGTCTAAAGAGAGTGGTTCGCTATCATCACCGTTGAATTCATAGAGTGCGATGTTGCTGCCATCATCAGCGGCGATTTCATCTAAACCGTCATTATCAGAATCAATGGTTGCTAGTTGTTCGGCAATGGCGGTAATATCGTTTTCTAAATCACCGGTAGATGAGTAAATCAAGATTTTGTCTTGGGTGCTAACGATGATGTAGGGATTACCGGCACCACTCGCTACTAAGCGCAGCAATAAACTATCGCCACCGACATAGCCTAAATTATCGCTGATTTGTACGCCCCATTGAATAACTTCCGTTTCTGGAATATAGGGTGGTGCCGTGTATTTGATCTGATTGAAATCATCTTCGGTGGAGAGTTGTCCTTTATCGACACACGATAAAAAACTCGCGTCACCACTGTCTGTGGTCTGTTCAAGAGAGATAACTAAACTTTCACCGGCTTTTAATTGGAGCAATTGGTGCGTTATCATTTTGACAGTGGGTGGGATGACATTTGGGACTTCTTCGCCTTGTTCAAAGAAATTGCCAATGCAAAAATCTTCTGCATTGGCAATTAAGGGAGTTATGACTAATACCAGTGCAATGGCTTTAGCCAGTATTTGTTGTTTAAGCATCTTCTTTTTCTCCTACAATTCAGTAGTGAAAATTTTTATTCCAATTCCAATTTGATAATTGACAAAAATAGGCCTATCAGTTGTTCTATTTCTTTGAGATAATATTCATCTACATCAATATAGGCTTTATTTTCTGATAATTTAATAAATTTCCACGTTGTGCCAGTGGTTACCACACCATAGACATAAGGCAACTGATTATTTTCTCTCTCATTGAAAATCGTTGCGGCATACATTGTGGCGATACATTGTCCAAAACCCTGAATAATATTTTCCTTTTTGGCTTCAACAATTGTGACTATTGGCGCGGTGATATAAAATTGTTCCGGATTTAAGCTAATAATATAATCGCATTGACCATCTAAGTCTGCATCAACGTCAACGGTAAAAGTAGAACCTGAAAATAGACTGATTTTATTGTCCAAAATTCTACGCAATTCTGCCATTATGGGCGCAATAATCCATTCTGAACGCGATTTTTCGGTATTGATAGATAAGGCTAAAGGGGCAAATTCTTTGAGTGTTGTTTGCAGATAATCACTGATAGCAAATGGTGCAATATTGGTAAATAAATGTTTATCTTCAATGACTTGTATATTAAGTTTGCTTTTAACCTCTTTCAAAGAGAATTTACTATAAGCCATGATTTTATAATAGATTTATAGATGCTTGATATCTATTGATATCAATACTTAATTCATTTAAAAATGGAGTTTAAGAAAAGCCTTGAGATCAATCTCAAGGCTAACAGCGCAAATCGGCTTAAAGCCGACTAACCCAACATTCAAGTTGAGTTGTCGGCTTATTAAGGTTTACTGAACATTTACCGTGAAGCTATCAAGTTCAGTACCACCGGGTTGATCCTTAACCACGCCGTCTTTAGTACCTGGTGTCCAACTTGGAGTGCATCGGAATATTTGTTCCTCGGCATTTCTGTTTACGACTTCCACGTTCTCACATTCACCAATCCAGAATGCTATATCATCTGTCAAGCTTTTACCTTTGATAACAAAGTCCGTTGGGCTATCCAAATCAGCTGATGACGGTGTTACCGAAGTTACTACTGGTGTACTACCCCATTCAACATCGACCGTAAATGGGGGCTTTAGGAAATCACCGCCAGATTCATTCTTAATATGCGCGTCTTTTGAACCCACTGTCCAGCTTGGTGTACAACGGAATTTCTGCTCGGTATCTGAACCGCCCAAAGCAGTCATACCTTCACATTCACCGATCCAAAAAGCTGTCGTATCTGGCAAACACTCTCCATAAGCCGTAAAAATAACAGATTCGCTAATTGTTACTGTTGTTGGTTTGACAGAATTTACCACCGGCGTAGTACAACTTGTATCTGGTGATTCAACTACTGGTGGTTCAACCACCGGTGGTTCAACTACTGGTGGTTCTACAACTGGTGGCTCAACTACCGGTGGTTCTACAACCGGTGGTGGTTCAATTGGTGGTTCACTCACTGGTGCTACCACATCAACAACAAAAACTTTCAGTTTATTTGCACCCGATTCGTCTTTCACCACACCTTCTTGAGAACCCGTTGCGCCATTAGTCGGTGTACATTGGAATTGTTGTTGAGTCGGAGTACGACTAATTGCAGTTACTCCATCACAATTAGCAATCCAAAATGCTAACGTTTCAGGTAAATTACTACCCTCAACAGTAAATATAGTCAATTGGTTAAGTGTTGCTGTTTCGGGTAAAACCGAAGTCACTTCTGGCACAACTTGTTCCACAACATTTACTGTGAAAACCGTATGCCCTTCATTGTATCGAAGCGTCCCATTTTTTACGCCACTCGTATTGCTAGGTGTGCATTGGAACAAAATATCTTCCGCTGTGCCACCTGCTATCGGTGTAATATTGATACAGTCTGGCAGTTCAAAGGTGATTGCGTCACTGAGATTACGCCCAACCACTGTAAATAGCGTGGTTTCATTCAACGTAGCTATTTCTGGCGTTACCGCAAAAATGAAAGGACGATTGGTTTCTCCCATTTCGGTACATTCCATTGCTCCAAAGGCAGCAATACAAACCATTTTTGCCATTTCAGCCCGGGTTAAGTTTTGCCCAGGTTTAAAGTTGCCATCGGAATAACCATCCACCACATTTTCGATTTCAGCGGCATAGACATAAGGATAAAACCAATCATCCGGCTCTGTTACATCTAAAAACAAACGCGGTGGTTGTTTACCATTTTGAAATTGTACCAAGGTATCATTTAAAAATGCGGAAGCCACCACTTTGACACCACCCGCACGACTGATAGGAGCATTGGGACAAAATAAATTTTTGTCCGTATCACAGCCTTGAACCAGTCCAGTTTCTTTGGCATATTCTACATAGACTGCGTACCAATCATCTATACTGACATCAGCAAAAGGACTACTTGTTAAAGGGGCAGGTGTATTACCCAATTCTTTAGCACGTACCGTCGCTGCGACAAGTTCAGCACGACTTGCAGGTGGTTTATGAGGTCTAAAATAACCTTCCCAATCGCCGCCATAACCATTGATAATGCCTTTTTTCCAGAGTGTGATGACCGGACGGGCATACCAACTATTCGGACAAACATCCACAAATGGATAACAAAGATTGAATTCATTACCATTGTCATTAACCAGCTTGATTTGCATGGGCTTATCAAGGTTTTCCAAGGCACCCATATTTAAGGTAATACCGTCGGCCGTCCATTGTCCTTGAACTGCTTTGCCATCAACCGTAATGGTTCCAGCGGTTCCTAAGTCCGTACCAGAGATTTGGATGTCTCCGTTTTCCTCTATGGTGCGGACGGTGATGGGTGGTGGTGGTTCATCTGGTGTATTTGATGCATCAGCACTCTGGCAAGCTGTAGAAGGTAATCCTAAATACTCACCTTGATCTACCCAGTATGACAAAGGTCCAGAACACTTTCCTTGAAATGGATCGTCTGCTGTACCACCAGCTAGGTTCACTTGGAAATGCAAATGTGGGTTGGTAGAATAACCAGAACTACCAACTTGGGCAATCGCTTCACCACACTGAACTTCTTGTTCTTCTTCAACTAAAAAAGAACCATTTTTCAAATGGGCATAACGAGTTTTTTTGCCATCACTATGTTCTATGTCAATATAGTTACCATAGTCTTTGCATGGCTCAATATTAGCTGCACCTAATACAATTGCACAGTCATCCTTCTTGCCATCCACTATCTTCACTACTGTACCATGAGCAGCGGTAACAACTACAGTGCCTTTCACAGCAGCAAAGTCAGTACCTTTATGTCCACTATAGGTTTTAGAACTATTATCCCAGTCCTTTAAACCAGAACATTCGTCATTGGCACTATTATGAGCAAAATAACTAGATACTGATATTCCACTAGTATCAGACAGTGGAAGCCTGAACTTGACATCCTGATTTATAGGAAATTTAGGCGGTTCGCTTATAATATCCTCAATTTTATTTAAGTCATCTTGAAATTGTTGAAGATATTCTGCACCATCTTCAAATTTAAGTGGATTAAGTCCATTAGCTTTTTCCCAAGCATCTGCAATACCATCGTTGTCACTGTCGAAAACATAACGATCATTGTATTTCCAAAGATCGAATAGATCAGGAACGTTGTCACCATCTGCATCTACATTGTTTGTAGAAGTCATGACAACATCATTTACTTCTGATGGTTGAAAGAGGATAAAAGGACGTGCATCCTTACCCTCTTCCTTTCGGTACATGAGTTTTGGTTCCGTCAAAAGTTCTCGAACAGTGCGTCCGGTAGCTTGTATGTAATTATGAAGCACTGTGTCATAAATAAAGATACTTGACACGTTTGTACCTACTCGGCTAGGTAAAGGTACATAATGTTGTTTACCATCTCCCAAGTTAATTTCAATTGGTCCAGCCCATTGTTCATCAACTTTTATAAAAACATGAAATGGATGTTCATCAACATTGACACGATCAGGAAAAGAAGTTGTTATTCCCCAAAAATTGAAATATTCACGTTGTAACTGTAAATTAAGACCAATCAAGTTATTGTTATTATCTACAACACGTTGTGACTGTTTAAGTAAAATAGAGCGATGTGATTCACCTCCTTCATTATTGGTGTAGGCATCATAATCAATCATCACATAAGCATGAAATGCAGAGGTATATTCAGCGTCTCCTAATACAATTTTAGTACTATCTAAATAAATACCTGGAGTTAGATGCTCAAGTCCACCTTTATGCTTAGTCAAATATATACGGCCAAAGTCAATCAAATTAAGCTTGGTGAGAACTGGTTTTGGAGGAACCATCTGTTTGGGAGCATCCATATATGCTTCAAGCACTGGGTTTGACCATCTCCCATCTTTTTTATTGAAGTATTCTTCATAGTACTTGTCATCATCATTACACCAATTCCAGTCACCAGGCGGACAATCGAAGTCACTGACCTTTGTTTCTATATCTACGTCACCCCCAAAGTTGGTGCTTTCTGTACGTTCAAGTTTCATTGGTAATTCGCTACTATCCATGTAACGATAAGAATGCCAATCTACTTTAAAATTATCATCATCAAGCGTCTTAAAAAAACTCTTTACTTGACTTATCATACCACTATCATCACGAACACCTGCTTTGTTCTCAACACTCAACTTTGCTCCACGCATTAACAAAAAATGATTATTCTGTAAATCAGTAGAGAGTGTATATGCCCCTGTGTAGGTGTATTCATCACTACTTATATCTTCTACCCACCAATCCAAGGCAGCCGGAAAATAATCAATGCCAACTGATGAATTTTTTACAACATCCAAAATATAGTCATCTCCATTGTAATAAGCATGACAAATATTTTTGTCATCTCCCTTGCTGTCTTTGACTATTTCTGGTTTGACACATTCTATGGGAATAGCTAGATAACGAATATGATCTAAAGGTGGAAGAGCAGTAGCAAAAGAAAATTCATTATTATTGCCTTTGGTTACCTTAAAGTCCACACGCGATGGTTTAGTTACAGCATCCCATGCCATACCTGAATCGGTATTAGCAGCAGAAGCCATTTTTAAAAAGCGGGCAGGAGTTAATGACTTCATAAAATCTAAAGCTAGAGTACGTAGCTCTTTGCTAGTAAAACTCCAAATTTCAGAGCCTAACAATTTTACAAAAATAAGGAGTTGTTCCTTATCAACTTGTGAAGATTTTCCAATTAACTTCACAATAATATCATTTAATTTAGCTAGTTTTACCGCTACTTCTGAAAACTCATCCCAACGTTTTATCTGTCCTATGAGACAGTTTCTTGGGGAAGTGGTATTTTGCGATAGCGTGACAAATTGGTTCATAATTAAAGATTGCCAACCTGCCTTTAAATATTCTCTGTAAGACTTATAGCCACTTTGGTACTTTTGCCAAAGCTCATCAGAATTAGCGTATTCTGATTGATAAAATCTAGAGTATTTACTACTTCCAGGGTTTTTACAGAATAAAGAGGCTACACGACCATCACGACCTTCACAAAATTGAGCAACTGTATACCGTGCAATAGAACGTGTAGACCACTCTACCTTATTATCCGCTTTTTTAAAGGTATTTTGTCCTCCTGTTAAACAAGTTGTAATACCAGTTTCAATAAGCCAGACAGGCATTACACCAGTAGCACTTTTTGTTGCTATTTTCCTAATAGATTCCCACAATTCTCCCTTTATTTGAGACAGTTTTTTATCACTGTCCTTAATCGTGCTAATGATGAGAGTGATGAGTTCCCTTATTTCTTCTGCTTGACTATTATCGAAATCTTGTGGTTCTGACAAAGAATCTAAAGACCCATCTATAGCATTTAAAACACTTTTTATTCGTGTTTTTAGTTCCCAACAAGAATGACTTGTATTACCATCCAGTTTTCCATCATGGCGAAAGTCATCTATATCACATACAATTGAGCTAAAAAGTTCTAATAAAGCAAAGGTAAGTTTAAGGTTTTTCTTTACTTCTTTGTACTTTTCAGCAACACCATGCAATTTTTCGATAGCTGTGGGAATACCTTTTGTTGGCAGTTTTACACCTGCGACGCCTTTTAACGCTGCACTTAAAGCCGTCAGTGTGTTCATTACTGCTGGTATATCGAACCATCTGTTGGGATCATTGCTATAAACCGAATACTTTTGTTTATTTTCTTGATTAAACTTCAACGGAATATCACCCGTTTTCTTTGTAGTGCCAAAATCAATCAAGCCCAAATTAGGGTTAATTAAAGCAGGATCAATGAAAATGTCAAAAAAACTGGAGGAGTTATTCTCTAACTCATCAGTTTCTTGTAAGGCATACCATAAACTCAAGTCACTGGTAAAAGCAACCGAATCAACATTATTACCAGAAGGTGATTCCTGTTCTACTTTAAGCGCATCTCCAACCAATCCGGGAATTAGCGTATGAGTATCACCACTAAAAACGACATTTGAGTAGCACAGAAACACGGTAAACAACCATGCCACTATCGGCACTTTCAATATTGAAGTGTTCATCACTTCTTAAATCCTCCTTAAAAAAGTAAACAGTACAACGGATTAACGGAATAAACGGATTAGGTATTTGAGCCTTATGCGTTAATTCTTTAATGCGTGGTACTTTTGTGAGTGACATCGCCATTATTGGCTCATTGCCAATGTGAAATAGCCACAGTTTGATAATGGCTTTCCTAACCAAAACGGATATTTCATCAGTTAATTGGCTTTTGCGGAAAATTCGGTTGCAAATCTTTAATTAATCTTGGTTTTCTGGAGACAACCGTTCGATTTTCCAATTTTTGTCTGTCTTGATAATACCGCCCCAACGCATGAACATCATAATTAAATTGAGCGGCAATTTGGGCACTATTAAGACGAATTTCTTCGACAATCGGATCAGTCCACATAATCAACCTCCTAATAGTTGATCTGGGGTACAAATAATGACCTTAGATTTTCAAATAAAAATTTTTTGGTGGTAATACGGTTTTCAAAATAACCTTGGGTAAGTTTTGTACAACAATTACAAAATAAATGAATTGAAACTTTTGAAATTTATAAGGTGATAATCGGAATTATGAAAAAGATATTAATCATTAAATATTTAAGATGATAAAAACTTTGTTCAAATTAATTAGAGTATAGACTAATTTTTCATGCTTGGCATTTTTTAGGAGAATTTTTTTTACCAAATTTATTAAACCATGTTCGGAGAGAGTGGATAGAGAGCGAAATGAATTTCCGATAAAAGTTGATAACAAGTTTTTTGACACGAGACTTTATCATAACAGAGTTATTATAAAGTGCGATATCCTAAATGGTTTTTGGTAATACGGTTTTCAAAATAACATTGGGTAAGTTTTGTACAACAATTACCAAATAAATGAATTGAAACTTTTGAAATTTATAAGGTGATAATCGGAATTATGAAAAAGATATTAATCATTAAATATTTAAGATGATAATAATTAATTCTAAAGCATTATCTTTGATTACAGTTCTCAAATTAAAACTTTGTTCAAATTAGAGTATAGACTAATTTCACTACCCATAATCTTTTACTATGCAGAATAGAACTCTACAAACCTTCTATTTGTTCAACTGGTAAGCAGGTTACCTCAGAAATAAGGTTCATTGCTACTTTGGCTTCTTTCATATTTTTAGCCATTATTAGAACACCTTCTTGTCTTCCCGCTTCTCTTCCTTTCTCCATGCCTTCATTTCTAGCCTTTTGAGTTTGTTCCTGCATATATTCTTCATCGGAATATTCCTCTTTCATTCGGGCATATTCCGTCGGGCTGATTCCATCTTTTTTAATTAACGAAAAGATTTCTTGAATAACTTCATTGTGATAGTCACTTTCTTCAACTTGCTTGTCCAAACTATCATTGATGGCTTTTAACCATTCTTGATAAGGTTCGGGCGTTTCATCGGTGACATATTTAGGACAGACATAAACGATTTTATGTTGAGTTTCCGTTATGTAAGTGCCATCTAATTTTTGGGGCCTAAAGTCAGTGATTAATATATCGGTTTTGTGTTTATCACCAGAGGTTAAAACCACAATGGTATAAACTTGCATATCAGGCTTATAGTTGGCTGAACTGGTGATTTGTTCTAATAAGGCGACGCAGTGATAATGTAGAAAACGGTCATAGTGGTCTTTATAGCGTTTGTGTTGAATGTCAACAATTAGGCGGTTTTTTTTATCTTGGGCGAATAAATCAAATCGACTCTCCACATTTCCTATCGCGGGTGAAAAAGATTTTTCGGTTTCTACTTTGTCAATTTCAATTTCTATTCCCAGTATATCTTTTACAAAAGCCGTAAATATATGTGGTTTGGAAAAGACTTTTTGAAAAATAACGCCGTAGCGTAAAGGGGCAACTTCTATCATAATTTAGTACCGGTGGTTTTTTGGGTTCCCAACGCGCCGGTGAGGAAACCAGATTTGTATAAGTGATTAACGGAATAAACGGATTAGGCATTTGAGCCTGATGCGTTAATTCTTTAATGCGTGGTACTTTTGTGAGTGACATTGCCATGCTTGGCTCATTGCCAATGCAAGATTTTCGTTCTAGCAAATAAAAATTTTTTTGCTAATACGGTTTTCAAAATAACATTGGGTAAGTTTTGTACAACAATTACAAAATAAATGAATTGAAACTTTTGAGGAATTATGAAAAAGATATTAATCATTAAATATTTAAGATGAGGGACTTGCAAAACTCTTTTTGAAAGTTTCCCCAGGTTTCACCTGGGGCTATTAAAATTCAACCCCTATCGGGGTTGTCCCAGGTTTCACCTGGGGTGAAAGCAAGAGGCGAGTGGGGTTATTCTTTTAACAATATCAACCCCGTAGGGGTTGAACGTGAATAGCCCCAGGTGAAACCTGGGGTTTTGCAAGAGCCTCTAAAATTAAAACTTTGTTCAAATTAGAGTCTGATGTTACGCACTGCACTTCCAAAAGTGAATACTTTCGTTTCAAATTTATTTTGCGATGACTTTCGTTTCAAATTTATTTTGCGATGACTTTCGTTTCAAATTTATTTTGCGATGGCTGGAGTGCAAAATTTATTTTGCGATGGCTGGAGTGCAAAATTTATTTTGCGATGGCTGGAGTGCAAAATTTATTTTGCGATGGGTTGCACTCTATAGTTGGCAAAATGAATTTTGCACTCCAGTTTGGAAGCTATCTGCGTAACTTCAGTTAGAGTATAGACTAATTTTTCATGCTTGGCATTTTTTAGGAGAAATTTTACAAAATTTATTAAACCATGTTCGGAGAGAGTGGATAGAGAGCGAAATGAATTTCCGATAAAAATTGATAAAAGTTTTTTGACACGAGAATTTATAATAACAGAGTTATGGGCAGCGACTCAAATTGACGCGGCGGAAATACAGCAGCCATTTTGGGACCAGCAACGGGCCATTTTGACCCAATTGCAAGCCGCTTGGGCAACGCAAAGTAACGCCAAACTCTCCAAAATTGAAGAATACTTAACAACAAGACCCTTTGATACTTCAGAGTTTCGGTTTCAACTCAACAAAATGATGGAAATGGGTTAATGGGTTAATGGGTTAATGGGTATCATCAAAGAACATCCCAACTTTTAGCTTTGGTGGGTTTTGGAGTCCAAAGCTATTTGGACTCCAAGCACCGGCTGAAAAAATTAGGACAATGGTAGGCCAAAAACTGATCCAAAAATTAAAACTACAAAATTTTCTGTCTTATCTATCAGATCAGTTTCAGCAGCGTCAATCAGAGACTTGAAATCCTAACAGAAGTGATCGGTCAAATCGAGATCAACAAAAAGTTAAGGAGGTGCGTTGGAAACTGGGGCGTTAAATTTTCACTCTATTTTTATTCCCGGAAGGGGGGATGGACGACCGCTCGGCCATTTTTTGGAATGGACAAGAGTACGGCCATTTTTGGGAATGGACAAGAGTACGGCCATTTTTTGGGGTGGACGACCGCTCGGCCATTTTTTGGGATGGACGACCGCTCGGCCATTTTTTGGGGTGGACGACCGCTCGGCCATTTTTTGGAATGGACAAGAGTACGGCCATTTTTTGGGATGGACGACCGCTCGGCCATTTTTTTGGGTTCCCGACGGGGGTGTTAAATTTCAGGGATTTTGATGATTTTCGCCGGTAAGCGGGCGCCAATGAACTCAATACCGAGATTTCACCGCCCGTTTGCCCACCATTCCTCCTTCAGGGAATAAAAACCGGGTGACAAATAAACCAAGAAATGTGTTTATATTTAACACCCCAGAGCCGCCCCGACGGATTAAGTCTTAACTTACATCCTTCCAACGACACGAACATCGGATTAATGTTATAACTATAAATAAATTTCTGATAAATCAATTATTTTCAAAATTCTAAAAGATTACCCAAAAAAAAAACCCGGCACAAGGCCGGGTTCAAAAAACTTCATTTAGGGTATAACGGAGATTAATATATCATTGTGCCTTTAGCCGAGGATTGCCGAAATAGAAACGAATTTTCTACACCGGAGGTTTCGCTTTGCGCTTTTTTAGGAATCTGTGATTTCAGCTGATAATTATCTTCAGTTTCCTGTTCGACTGAACGGCTGACGTCATCAAACAATTTATTAATTGATAAACCGGGTTCGGTTATGAATTTCAGCAAGTGTTTGGTATACAGGCTGTTCTGTTGAGCACTGCTTGACCCAGTGGCTGAGTGGCCATCTCCAGTTGCATAGACAAGAATGGTGCGTTCCGGCATCTGTTCCGGTTTGCCTGGATTGGCCCCAACTTCAATCTTTAATTCCTGATCAACCCCTTTAAGCATCGCCACGACACCCTTATCAGTGTCATCAGTCGCCGAACCACTGTCACGACAAGCATCAAGGACTACAAAATTCAGATGAGTGTCTGCCATCATCGCATACACTTCGGAGCGTGTCACCGCTTTGGCCGCGAGAGTCTTTTTATCAAGGGAAGAGTTCAGTGGATTCGCATCCGTTGAGATAAGATAAGTTTCATCATCCACTTCAAGTCCATGACCTGAAAAGTAAAAGAATCCGACGGTATTTTTATCCAACTGTTCACCAAATCGTCTCAGCGTCGTTCTCATCGTCTCTCTATCACCGTCCAACACCTGATACACGGTAAAGCCTGATTCTTGCAACGCGGTTGTCATATCCTTCGCATCCTTAGATGCACTCGGCACGTTGCCCAAAATTATTTGTCCCTGAAAATTAGGCTGAGGCTTATATTCAGCGTTACCGATAACCAAAGCCACTCGTTTTTTTGGTGCATTTGGCCCATAAGATTGGGTTGTTGGAGATGAGGTACATCCCAGAAATAGGGTCGTTGTCAATAGGGCTGTCAGTAGAGACAAACCCAGTCGTTGCATTGTTGACATGATATTTTCCTCCGTATCCAGTTGAAAATATGGAAAAAGTTTGTAGGTTCGTAGGGTGGGTAAGCGGGCACGAGTTTCTTAAAAAATGCCACAATCTTTAAGCCCGCTTGCCCACCATCTTGGCTCAACGCAACATCAATATGACCGCTCAAAATGCCCAATTGATTGACGCATTGACACTGAATATTTCTTCTTCAGCCGTCAGTTTGCCAAGCGGTTCCAAGTTCATTGTATAGTTATAGCTATCCAGTGAAATGGTATAATTCAATTTACCAATCGGCAGTTTGGCAAGTTCCCCATTGAAGTTCATACCAACTTTCCAAGCTTCCGTTGTATCAGTATAAGGAATAGCTTCAACCACGATATCACCTGCCCTGATAGTCTGCTTATGCTCACCCGTTAGTCTTCCATAAGCACCGTAGATTCCAGCCCGGTGTGTTTTATTTTTTGCTATAGGGAACGTAATACCCAGCCCAGCAACTGGGCCTTTTGTTTTAAAATTTGTTTCTGCTCGTATCAATGGGTAAAAATCAGTTGATAGAGATATTTCTGTTCTTGTCACATTGGTTTTGCCCCATTTGTAGCCGACAAAAACGGGAAATTGCCATCCGTAAATAGAGCCAAATTGATAATTCATCGTGATGGCATAGTCATCACGGTTAAAACTGGCTTCTGTGTTTGTTGGTTGTTTGAATGTATTAAGATTCTCTTCAAAAAAACCATCTTTTCCTTTGTCAGTTCGTTGTGCATAGAGATCAAAGGATATATTACCAATCGGGGAACTGATACCATAAGTGGCTCCGACTCCATAAAAAGGTATAGAATCACTCAATTTCTTAACCAGACTATCTGAG
>Ga0233403_10000517_pt1 | contig 18266 bp, 15 predicted proteins | sample Na_oxic_1_MG_FD_179866 | JGI IMG/M metagenome (GOLD analysis project Ga0233403, IMG submission 179866) | Seawater microbial communities from Saanich Inlet, British Columbia, Canada - Na_oxic_1_MG | ecosystem: Environmental > Aquatic > Marine > Inlet | place: Canada: British Columbia | collected...
GATTATAGTCTATAAAAATATTGATAACTATTGATATGTTAATACTATATGTGTATAACTTTTCCATTTGACTTGAGAAGAAACACCTCACCCAAAAAACTTGACTTTTCTAAAAATTTCAACCAATGTATAAGGTTAAAATTCATCTTTTGATGAAAAAGCTTTTCTAAAAAAATGAGGTATTAAAGATTTAGAAAAGTTATGGGCTCAATGTGGTTAGCCTTCCACGTTAAAAAAAACGGATCGAGCTTAAAGTAACCCTAAGCTTTCATTAGGCAAGGGGATAAAGGGCTGATACTCCCTTATTCACATCTATTTAAAGTGTTGACCCATTTGTTGACATGTTAATAGTTGTCAATAGAATTGTTATCTAAAGTGTGTTTTTACAAAATCAATTTTAAACTCCCCAAATCTTTTTTTAATATGGAGTCCAAAATTTATTTTGGCAGATTTTTACTATTAAAATCAACATAATCCTATGTTTTTAATTTTATTTTTAATAGCTTATGCTATTTTATGAACAATAAAATATCACAAAATAAAATAATATTGAAAAATAAAAGGTAATATAGATTATTTTTCAATGAAATAGATTGACATAAATTTGTCATACCTGAATATTATTTATACTAAATCAATATTAATTAAAGGTTCACGATCTCTCCCTCCCCCTTCGACAAGCTCAGGGACCGCCTAACCCCCTCCCGCTGGGATACTCTATGCACATAACTTTTTAAGTTTATGATTTTTATATTATCTTATGTGTTTTCGGTGGGCAAGCGGGTGGTACGATTTTTGGTTTGTTTCAAGTCTTTGTGGCCCGCTTGCCCACCCTACGAGTATAGAGTAGCTCGCTGTGAGGGGGGACCGCTCGGTGGCATTTTCCTATTTGCTGGCAAAAATGAGAATGATTAAATCACAGCAAAAATAATATATTAACGGTTTTGATGGATTTATTTTGTGATAGCCATAAATAGGAAAATTCAACTGAGCGGTCCCCCCTCCCAGCGGGAGGAGATTAGGGGGAGATGGAGGGGCCACAAAAATAGCCTGAAAAATATCTGCAAAAAAAGCTCAAACTGCACAGCCTAGGTTAGACTTGTAGGGTGGGCAAGCGGGCCACAAAGACTTGAAACAAACCAAAAATCGTACCACCCGCTTGCCCACCGAAAACACTTAAAAAGTTATGTGCATAGAGTAGGGTTAGGGGGAGGGAGAAATCGTGGTTCTAAAAAATACCTCAAGAAGAATGCGTAACATGAGATAGTAATTCTCAATTGAATAAAATACAGTGAATATTATTTAACTGATTGATAATTAAAATATTAACCCTGTAACGCCTTAAACTCAAAAACGCTACCTCAATCTTTACACCATTTTTCCCAGATGTTTCGATAGACAACTTCTAAATCATGAGTAAAGGTTACGCCATCCATCAACGGAGAATGTTGCATTTGTTCTCGCAGGTTGGCCCGTAATTTTTGTAAATCTTTAATATTATTAGCTAATTTGACACAAATATTGATATAGTTTTCAAATGTCTGTGCGACAACTTCAGTTAATCCCACCGTCGACAAAATACTCAGTCCCATCCGCGAAACATGTCTTTCTCCTACCAAAGTGACAACCGGTACTCCCATCCACAGAGCTTCACAAGTAGTGGTAGCTCCATTGTAAGGATAAGTATCTAGCCCAATATCGACTTGATGATAGGTTTTCAAATGGGCTTGGGTCGAAGGTGCATAGTTTGCCAAGATAATTCGTTCAGAATCTATGCCCAAATCCAACCATTGAGTTTTAAATGTTTGTTGAATAGTGGGATCGTTAAGGCTTCTGGCTTTCACTAATAGCTTTGAATTTGGAACCGCTTTAAGGACTTGAGCCCAAAGTTCAAGCGTTTTGGTATTCAACTTGGCATAGTTATTAAAAGAACCAAAGGTGATAAAGTCATTTTGAAGGGCCGGTAATTCGCTAACCGGTGGACTATCATCGTCGGGGTGATAGCAAAAATAACTGTTTGGCATTCTCACGCGCTGTTCTGAACTCAACGAATCATTCATTTCTTTTGGATCGGTATAGCTATCAGTGATTCGATAATCAATGCTGGTCAAACCGGTTGTATCAGGATAGCCAAGATAGGTGACTTGCACCGGTGCCGGTTTGGAAGCCAAAACTAAGAGACGATTGTTGTCGGTATGTCCGCTCAAATCAACCAAAATATCAATAGGCACCGTTCTGATGGTTTCCGCGAGTGCTTCATCAGATAAGCCAACGCAATCTATCCAATGATGAACCATTGTTTTGAAACGTTGAGTCACTTCATCATTGAGCGTACCGTTGTAGTAACAATAGATTTCAAATTGCTCATGATCATGATGCGCTAAAATAGATTCCATAAAGTAAGCGACTGAGTGTTTTTTAAAATCAGCCGAGAGATAGCCAATTTTGAGTTTCCGTTGCGATTGGCGAGCATTGAGAGGTGGTTGACTGGAAATGGCACTGGCATACTGTTCATTAAATTTTTGGTGTTCAGAAAACAGCGTGGTTAAATCATAATCCGTCGTGTAATGAAGTGCAAACAATAGATTACTGTGAATCAAGCTCACTGGTTGTTCTTCCAAAATCTGTTGATAGTGTTCTATGGCTTTATGAACCATGCCTTGATAAAGCAAGGTACTACCCAAATTGCTACCAGCTTCAAAAAAATGAGGGTCTAAAATCAAAGCTTGTTCATAACACGCCCTTGCTTCAGTCAATTGACCGAAACGATTAAACACAGTACCTAAATTATTATGTGTGCCAGCATCATTGGGATTCAATGCGAGTGCTTGTTGATAGGAAGTTATAGAGAGTTCTAATTGACCTTGACTTCTAAACACATTACCTAAATGTTTATGCGTTTTATCATCATTGGGATTCAAAGTGAGGGCTTGTTGATAAGCATCAATCGCTGCCTGAAATTGGCCCAATTGATTGAAGGCATCACCTAAAAGACGATGGATTTCAGCATCATCCGGATTAAGGGCCAATGCACGTTGATAATAAGTGATCGCTTCTGAGAAGTTGCCTTGTTGACTCAGCATTTGGGCTAAATTTTGATTGACAGTGACATCATTCGGATTGATAGCGAGAAAGAGTCGATAATGTTTTTCCGCTTCAACCAATTGGTTTTGATGATGAAAAATACGACCCAAATTATATTGCGCGTCCGCATGATTGGGATTTAAAGCAATAGCCGTTTGAAAACTTTCAATCGCTTGCGCCCATTGAGTTTGTCCGCTCAGCGCAATCCCTAAACTGCTATAAAAATTCGGTACTTTGTCATTAAAACTAATCGCCTTCTTAATCAGTTCAATCGCTTGAACAAAATCTTTGCGTTGTGCGGCGATAACGCCTAACAGATGCAAAACAGCACTATTTTTCGGTTCGACTTGCAAAACTTGGTGATAGATAGATTCTGCTTGTTGCAAATTACCTGCTTCGTGGTATTTAATGCCAAGTTGAACCGCTTCAGACAACGTTAAAGTTTTTTGGGTAGACATATTTAATGATGAATGGTGAATGAGACCAACAAATAGTATTTCTTAAAGAAATACTATTTGTGTCATTCAATGACTTTTTAATGATGAATGATGAATGGTGAATGAGACCAACAAATAGCATTTCTTTAAGAAATACTATTTGTGTCATTCAATGACTTTTTAATGATGAATGTTGAATGAGACCAACAAATAGTATTTCTTTAAGAAATGCTATTTGTGTCATTCAATGACTTTTTAATGATGAATGATGAATGGTGAATTTTCCCAACAAATAGCATTTATTTAAGAAATACTATTTGTGTCATTCAATTACTTTAGGTTGCGATTAGCAATTCGCATCCGTAGCGCATTGAGCTTAATAAAGCCTTCGGCATCCTTTTGATTATAAGCACCTTCATCATCTTCAAAAGTAACAATATTGGTATCAAATAAACTATTGGTTTCAGAACTCCGTCCAGTGATAATGACGTTGCCTTTGTAGAGTTTTAAACGGACCTTACCATTGACATTAACTTGTGAAGCATCAATCATTTGTTGAAGTAATTCACGTTCTGGACTCCACCAATAGCCATTATAAATGAGGGTGGCATAGCGGGGCATTAATTCATCTTTAAGGTGAGCGACTTCCCGATCTAAAGTGATGGACTCGATAGCGCGATGAGCTTTGAGCATAACAGTACCACCGGGCGTTTCATAACAACCACGAGATTTCATCCCAACATAACGGTTTTCCACCAAATCCAACCGTCCAACTGCATTTGCGCCAGCTACTTCATTTAAATAGGTTAACACTTGAGCCGGCGTTTTTGGTTGTCCGTTGATGGCAACAATATCACCTTTCACAAAGTCAAGTTCTAGTGTCGTTGGTTCATTAAGGGCCTTTTCAGGAGAAACAGTCCAACGCCACATCTCATCTTCAGGCTCAGTCCAAGGGTCTTCAAGCTCTCCACCTTCATAAGAAATATGGAGCAAATTAGCATCCATTGAATACGGAGATTGTTTGCCCCGTTTCATTTCAATGGGAATATTATGTTGTTCCGCATAAGCTAACAATTTTTCGCGTGAATTTAAATCCCATTCTCGCCAAGGGGCAATGATTTTGATATTGGGATTGAGGGCATAAGCCCCTAATTCAAAACGCACTTGATCGTTACCTTTACCAGTTGCACCATGTGAAATGGTATCTGCACCGGTTTGATTAGCAATTTCAACGAGATATTTTGCAATCAACGGACGGGCAATCGAAGTGCCGAGCAAATATTCGCCTTCATAGATGGCGTTAGCACGAAACATGGGATACACGTAATCACGCACAAATTCTTCACACAAATCTTTAATATAAATTTCTTTAATACCAAAGGCTTGAGCTTTAGTACGGGCCGGTTCAAGTTCTTCCCCTTGTCCAATATCAGCCGTAAAAGTAACCACTTCACAGTGATATTCATCTTGTAACCATTTGAGAATAATAGAGGTATCAAGGCCCCCAGAATAAGCAAGTACAACTTTTTTTATGTCAGCCATATCAGTTATCAGTTATCAGTTATCAGTTATCAGTTATCAATTATCAATTATCAATTATCAATTATCAATTATCAATTATCAGAATGCTGTCATAAACTTTAACTTTCGTTTGTGATTGTAGGATATTTCCCACACACCGTTTTGGAGTCCAAAGCTTTAGCTTTGGATATGATGTTTTTCCTATTTATTCCCCAAGTTCAGTTTGAATTTCTTTTACCTGTGGATGTTCCAACAATTTCATAAATTTCGGATTGGTAAGTAGTGCATTAAAATTACCCGACATCACCGCATTCATCACTTCAGGGTCTTGCATAATTGCTTGAAAATCAGGATCATCTTTCAAAGACATGACACTGTCCAGCGTTTGCGGATTACTCATGATCAAACCTTGAAGGGCTTGTAAATCAGACCCCATAGCGGCGGCAGAGGTTGAAGGAGTCTGTGACGGATTGTGTGGTATTGCTTTAGGAACTGACCCTGTTGATGGAGAACGGATAGTCCGAATTTTCGAGTCTTCAATGTCGAAAGTGCCCAAGCTACTTGACTGGATGGTGTAAACGCCATTAGCAAACGCAATAATCTCTCCAGAAATAACACTCCCATCATTGAGTTCAATCTGACGCACTTCGCCAGCAAAAATATGACTACACCAAACAAGCAGTATTAAAAAAGTCGTTGTTATCAGTTTCATTGTTATTCTCCTAAAGAAAAAGGTCCAAAGCAAGAGTGAATAAAGTGAGTAATTTATATCAATTTCAGGTAAACCTAAAAAAAATTCTGAATGGATTGATTTTTAAATGGTATGCTCTTAATATATCAAAAATTTAATCTGTCTAAAAATACTATTTCTTTAAGATATAGTATTTTTTATTATTTTATGTGAAGAGTAGAATATATTGCAATGAATAATATCAGAAATATTAAACTAGACCATTTGTTCAATGGCAATGAAGATTACCTTTTTGTCACTGGTGATTGTTTGGAAATACTAAAAAATTTTCCTGATGAATCAATAGATTGTGTCATTACATCACCACCCTATTGGAAACAACGCCAATATCATCATGATGGGAATCAATCAGTTGTACCTATCGGTGATGAAAATTGTTATCAAGATTATATCAAAAATCTGATCACCATATTTTCACAACTCAAACGAATCCTTAAAAAAGAAGGCTCTTTTTGGTTAAATCTTGGTGATAAATATCACAACAAAAATTTAATGGGGATACCTTGGCGCGTAGCTATTGCGATGCAAGATGATGATTGGATACTCCGTAATGATATTATTTGGGATCAAATGAAAGGCACTCAAAGTGCCAAGGATCGTTTGAGGGATATCTATGAACATATTTTTCATTTTGTGAAGCAAAAAACTTATTATTATGCACATAATGAAATAAGAATTGCGCCACCTACCAGGGCAAAAAATAAAAATGGTACCATGATTTCTGCCACTGGTGTCAGTGGTAAAAAATATTTTGAGCAAATAAAACGGTCAACAACGTTGACAGAAAGTGAAAAAAAGAATGCTTTGCAGGCACTTGAAGAAACTATTGAGGAAATGAAACGCGGAGAAATTGTGGATTTTCGTATGACGATTCGTGGTTGTCAAAGAACTTTTCATAGTGACAATAATAAGGTCAGTGGGCGAGCAAAAGAGTTAGAAACCAAAGGTTTTTATATCCTGAAAATGCACTCAAACGGTTATTTGCCTTCTGATATTTGGCGAATTGTTCCTGAAGATAAATGGCGTAAAGATAGCCATTATGCAGTATTTCCAGAAGAACTTCTCATCAATCCAATCAGGGCAACCTGTCCTGTGAATGGCATTATATTAGACCCATTTTCTGGCACCGGTAGCACTGTTAGTGCAGCACTTAATTTGGGCAGAAAAGCTATTGGAATAGAAATTAGCAGTGATTACAATGAGTTTGCGAAAGAACGCCTGAAAGAAACCATTCAGAAAATGCCATCTCTTTTTCCTTTAACGTAAATATTATCTTTAAAATCTTGTTCAGTGGGGTAATGTTCTTTGTGAGCACCCCCTAAGATTTTATTGATTCCTTCTAAGTTGGTACTAACAGAACGATGATGTTTTAATTTCCAACCCTTATTTTCCCAAAACATGTTGAAAGTCATAAAGTGAATTTCGTCTTCATCATGCGCTGTTTGTATGTCGCTTGTATCAACGGCACTATTTAAGTAATCAATCGCTACATCTTGCACCACAAAAATGATTTTTCGTTTCCAAGAACGAATGATTTTCCCTTTTTTATAGACTTGCTGCATCATGGTTTTCATAAATTCATTAGCCCAATTGATGCCATAATTGTAACTATCACGACTAAATTGTCGGTTTTTTTTAAATTCTGATACCGCCGCCCAAGGTGTACCAGTTGTACCTGCTGCTTGAAATTCAATACAAAGAAAATCTTCTATTTCACCAGTCTTTGGATGTTTTTTTACCGCAACGTAATCGACATGTCCACCAACTCCAAGATTGACTTCACTCACCCACTCAATATTTTCCCAATCCGTTAAATAGTTTTCAGCTATTTTTTCAAAAACAATATCCTCTAAAAACCGATGAGGACAAATAATCACCGGTTGATATTCCTCCTGAAAACTACCTTTATAACCAACACTACAAATACCTACTTTGATAGCGGGCTCACTTTTTCTTGGTTTTTTGCAAGTATCATTTAAATAATGACAATGTTGTTTTTTAAGTGCTTGTTTCGCCTTATTAGAATGCTCGGTATACGCAAAGCCGAAGATTTCCGTTGGAAATTTTTTTATCTTTGGAAAGTCAGTCATTTTTTTGGAGAGTCAGTCATTTTATAGCTTGATAAAAAGATACAAGGATATTTCAAAGTCAATAATGCTAAAGAAATCCCATTTCTTTTAGAAATAGGATTTCTCATTGACTCAATTTTTTTGAAATTCAATTTCCATCGCTTGCAAATGCAAACTACACAAATAGTATTTCTTATAGTAGACATCTTTCCTATTAACTCTAATTATATTTTAAAATCAATTTTAGATGCCATTGGCATTTTCATATTCACAGAGATGTTAATTCTACTTTGTCAGATTTACTCATGTTACGCATTCTTCTTCTTGAGGTATTTTTTTGTTCACAATTTCTCCCTCCCCCTAACCCCCTCCCGCTGGGAGGGGGGACCGCCCGGTGGAGATTTCCAATTCATGAGAAATGCAAAATAATTTATCATTTTTGCTACTTAGCCGGAAAATGCCAATGATCTGTCCCCCCTCCCAGCGGGAGGGGGTTAGGGGGAGGGAGAGATCGTGGTTCTAAAAAATACCTCAAGAAGAAGAATCCGTAACATGAGAGATTTATTTTAATTTTCACGCAAAGCTGCAAAGACGCAAAGCTCTAAACCATTGAACCACTTTGCGTTCTTAGCGGATTTGCGTGAGAATTAAAATAAATTTCCCCCTAAAGCAAAGGCATTACCTTTAAACACGCATTATGTAAAAATTTTACATCAAGAATCCCAACCTGTTTAGAACGATAAGATTGGACATACTCTGCATATTGACTTAATTCTTGATATTGACGCGCAAAATATACAATCAGTTTACCATCAGGATTTTGAGAAAACCACGAACAAATTTCATATTCATCGACAATTGGTAAAGGTTGTCTAAAACGACCCAGAAATTGATATTGCCCATGATATTGACCAAAATGAACTATCGTTTTGCCAGTACGTTGCAATCTCTCAACCTGTTGACTAAATTGACGTAAATCATAAGCCGGTCCAGCAGCCCGCAAAATGGTTAACGGCAAAATAAGGCTAAATAAGATAGCAATGGTACTCAATGATAGGAGTCCAAAATTTATTTTAGATTCCCCTTCCCTTTGAGGTAAAAAGGAAAGGAAAAAAGATAATAGAACTAAAATACCTCCTAGTAATAACAATATTATACCTGACAAGGGTGAAATATTGCCTACCCAGCTCGGCAACGAAGTGGGTAAATGAGGTACCCCTAAAAAGAGAACGCCTACCCATATAATAATCAATCCAGGTAAAACCATATCCCAACGTTGATTTTGTTGTTTAGGCGGTAATTTGACGAACAGATAAGCGGCCAATAGCGCAAACCCCGGCAAAGTTGGCAATAAATAATGTAATTGCTTGCCACTAATCAGAGAAAAGCTAAAGAAAACAACGACAAGCCATACGACACACAAACGTACTCCCCTATCATTTTGATAGTGAGGCAGTTGGAAAAAACCACGCCATAAAGGTAGCCACAGTAACCAAGGAAATAAAGCTATCGGCAACAAAGGCAAATACCACCAGATTGGGTGATTATGGGCAAAAGAATTCACCATACGCCCAGCAGTTTGTCCCCAAAATATCGCTTGTCGAAATTCTTCACCGCCGGCCACAGCGGCTGGAATGGCCCAGGCTAAAGCAATCAAAGCCCCTAAAATAACACTGCCTAAAATACCTAAATACCAAGACTGCCAAGGGAAAGGACGAGCGGTTTGCCATAGCGGAGCTAATAAGGCAATTGGCAATAAGTGCAATAAAATGACCGGACCTTTGGTAAGCACACCCAAACCAATAGCGATGCCTAATAATATCCATTTTTGTGGCCCTTTGCTAGAAGGAGCAGGGTGAGGGGACACTATCGCAACCAGGCCGAGTAAGGTAAAAAAGGCCAACATCATATCAAACATCACCGCACTGGTGAACAAACTCCACAATAAACCACTTAATAAAATAAAAGGGGCCCATTGTGCCACACGGGATTCTTGGGGCCATAATTGATGAGCTAAATGGGCCGTGAGCCACAAACTACCGAGAGAAAAAAAGCCTGGGACTATTCGGGGCCACCATTCATTCACACCAAAAATCGCCCACCCCAAATGAATCAGCCAAAATAGTAAAGGAGGTTTATGGTGGTAAACCTCACCATTGAAAGAAGGGACTAAAAAGTTACCTTGATACCACATTTCCCAAGCAACTGTGATATAACGAGTTTCGTCTATGGGTAGAAAGGTGCGGTTAAAAAGAGGAATCAGTACCAACAAAAACGATAAACTACCTAATATCAACCATAAATACCAATGAATTTTTTGCACGCTACGTTTATCCTTTGTGAAACATTTTTGGTTTTTTTATACCTGTTATATTACCAGGTTTCAATTCACAGTAAATTAGGTGTCATTAAAAGCGATAGTTGTCGATGGGCAACTGGTTATTTAGAAAGTTGCAGGCACATAAAATCTCCTAACCCTAGAGTAACGACAAATAAAAATAATACCGTTATTTATTATTTTTAACGCGATGCTCAACTTTCTTTTATAACTAATTGATTTGAAATGTAGAGTGGGTAGAGTGCTCATCGTTATACACAAATTTCGTAGGGTGGGTAGTATGGAATATTTGCTAACCTGGAATTGTACACATATTGCAAATGCCGTACTCAGGCCAAAAATAGAAGTCATTTGTAGAAAGTATGGATTTGAGCCACCTATCATTTGTACACCTCAAGAATTAATAGGAGAGTAAACTATGTGGAAAGACCCTATCGTTGAAGAAATTCGTAGATTACGTGAACAATATGCGAGCCAATTTAATTATGACATTGATAGTATATTTCGAGATATACAAAAGCGTCAGGATAAAGCCGGTAAAAAGCTGGTGTCTTTTGCTCCACGAACACCATTTAAAATACCTAGAGCTACTTAACCTACGCTCGCTTATTTATGTCCGGATAAAGATGATTTTACAAAATCAATAGGTTACAGAACGATTTTAGAATGAATTTTAGGCAAACGACTGGATGAACGATAAAAAATTATGATGAGACTTAAGATAAAGCGTTTTCAGATTATTGAAAGTGCAGATATTCAATTTGAAGGTTTAACTGTGATTGCCGGTGAGAATGATACGGGTAAAAGCACTGTTGGAAAAATACTATTTTCTGAAATAAGAAAAGCTCTTTTAAAAACCAGCCATAAAAAAGTTAATCATATAGAATTATTGATAAAAAACGAGATAACTCACTTTCCAGTATTTATAGACAGTCCAGATTTCTTATCAAAATTTAACTATCTTAAAAATACGATGGCTTTATCGCAACAGTATCAGTTAAATTTTTCGTTACCAGATGAAGTGGGCGATTTGGTTTTAAGAATATCTCAACCCAAGGTATTAACTCGTCATGATAAAAAATTTCAACAGATTAAAAAATTAATCAAGGGTGAAGTTTATTATGATTCACAGGAAGACAATATATTTTATAAGAAAGACGGTTTAAAGAATAAATTAGACATGTACCAAACCGCAAATGGGATTAAAATGTTTGGTTTTCTCCAAATACTCATTCTAAATGGTACCCTTAAAAATGGCAGTACATTAATATTTGATGAACCTGAAGTTCATTTACATCCCTCATGGCAACTTGAATATGCGAAAATGATTTGCGGGGTAGTGACAAAGGGTATAAAGGTATTGGTTAATTCACATAGCCCTTATATGATAGAAGCATTAGAGTTATATTCAAAAAAAGAGAATATAAACACCCATTTTTATTTAGCCAATAAAGTTAATGAAACTTCAGTTATCGAAAATGTCAGCAATCATTTAGAACGGATTTACAAAAAATTAGCTGAACCAATCAGTCGTTTAGAGGAACTAGATGATGCTGAATAAAATCACCAGGGATTTTATTAAAAAAGGTTATTTTGATACTTTGAGCCATATCAGTATTGATGATTCAGATAAAGACAACCCCATCAGTTTTTTTCAAAGTGATAAAAAGTATATCAACTTTGATGGAAAGCTTGTTAAAAATCTATTTAAGGAAAAAGAATTAAAAGGCTGTGATTTACTGGCTTGCAAAGATAACACACTCTATTTGATAGAATTTAAAAATAGTACGAGAAGACAACTCAATAAAAATCAAAAACCCGCATTAAAACAAAAAGCCTCAGAAAGTTGGATGATTATTATAAAATTGTTGCGTGATTATAATAGGTCATTAGATGAATTTTTCCAAAAATATCAAATAGTTTTGATTGTTATTTATAGAACATCTGACAATAGTAAAGGAAAAATTCATGAACATCTTGAAAAGAAAGGCGATATTCATTTTGGATTAGAAAGATACCAAGATTTTTATGATGAAATCATTACCGTTGATAAAGAAACCTATTTAAAAAAGTATAATTACTTTGAAGAATGGCAATAAATGTGGATATTTAGCGAGCGTAGGGTGCGTCCCACGCACCATTATCGGCACGGTTTAAAATTATTAATGCTGTGTGTGTGTTCAAGCAACACTGCATGAAACCCACACCTGACGTTGGTTGTCTGATTTCTTGGTGCGTGGGACGCACCCTACGCTCGCTTGGAATGTCACAACCGGATTAGATTGGCAGCCAAGTAGGTGCCGAGCCATCTTTTCATTGAGAAAGAATAGGGGACAGAAAGAATAGGGGACAGACCACATTTAATCGAAAGAATAGGGGACAGACCACATTTAATCTGGCATGTCCAAAAATAATTCGAGCCTGACCCCTTTCTTTAGACCAAAGATAGGGAAATTTCACCGAACAGTCCCCCCTCCCTTTGGGTCGATGTAAAGTTATTTTACTTATTTAAAAATAATAGGTTATAATCAAAAATTGACTAACAACATGAAAATGGGGTATAAAATGAATCACTTAATTCATTATTTAGAACAAGTCACGAAAGAGGTATTCGCCACCAACAGCTATCTTGTCTTATCATCAAAAATCAGAACAGCAAACCGCCAGCGGATTGGTTAGATTTGATCTTTATGCTGGTACGGTTTTGCTTGATGAGCAAGAAATGACGATTCCAGTGATTGGTGGTGAGGAATTTACTCATATTCTGATGGGATTACAGTGGCTTAAGCATCGACGGCTCATTGTTGATAGGAAAATGAACCTGCTAACTTTAGAGAATGTCATATAACATCCAAAATAAATTTTGGAATCCAACCAAGCGATTTTTGGAATCCAAAGCTTTAGCTTTGGACTTTTATAATGAAAAGTCAACATGTCAAAAATTAAATGAAAAGTCAACATGTCAAAAATTAAAGGACTCAAAGATTCCCCAATTAAAATTGATGAAAACGATGTATTAGGTTTGAATCAATGGGCTAATGCCTTAAGCGTGTTTATTTTGTCTTCTGATACTCCAATGACTATTGGTATTCAGGGTAATTGGGGTAGTGGCAAAAGCAGTATGATGTATCTCGTTGAACAAAGACTTAAAGCAAAGTACCAAAATCAGGATAAAAAACTTCATACTATCTGGTTTAATGCTTGGCAATTTTCTCAATTTAATCAAGGAAATCAAGTAACTATTTCGCTTTTATCCCGTTTTATTGATGAAATGGAAACTTTTGGGGTTGAAAGTACACAATTTAGAGAAGAATCAGGCGCGAAAAAAGCACTACGTTGGATAATGGCTGGTGCTATAGGAATGGCAGGTGCAGGAGAAATTGCTAAAGAAATTATACAGGAACCTTCTAAGGATATTGCCGATTTAAAAATGCAATTAGTTGAACTGGTTGGAAAAACTTTCCAAATTGCTAATCTTGATAAAATAGTTGTTTTTATTGATGATATTGACCGTTTAATCCCTCAAAAAGCTATTGAACTTTTAGAAGCACTCAAATTGTTTTTAGATATTGAAGGGTGTGTCTATGTATTGGCATGTGATTATCAAGTAATTACACAAGGTTTAACGCAAAAATTTGGTGTCAGTGAAGCCGACCTGAATGGCAGAAGTTTTTTTGATAAAATCATTCAAGTGCCATTTAACATGCCAGTTAATCAATATAATGCAGAAGCTTTTTGTCAAAAAATGCTGGATCATATTGGTATCGAATATAAACCCAAAGATGTCGATTTATACATCGATCTTATCAATCATTCTGTGGGTTTTAATCCTCGTACTGTTAAACGATTATTCAATAATTTATTGTTATTAAATATTGTGGCTGAACAAGTCTTACAAGAACAAAACTATGCTCAACCCAATGAAAAAATGCGGATTTTGTTTGCCACGCTATGCCTACAAAATAGTTTTCCACCAATGTACAATTATCTGCTTAAAGCAGAAATGAGTGATCAATTATTCAAAAAACTGCGATTACCAAAAGCATTAAAGGAATCAAAGGAATTTGCTGAATTACGGGAAGAACTGGATAAAAGTGAAGCATTTTTGGTCAAATTAGCCCGTTTTATGGGTGTTTTTTTTGTCGCTCTTCAATTAGAATCGGATACTTCTGAAAATCCTGATGAAACGGTAAGTCCAGAAGAAATAGCGACATTGCGTTCCATTATGTCATTTTCTGCTGTTGTAGCAGTACAAAAAAGCCAAGTGCAACCCATGAGTTTAGATGATGAAACGAATACCAAAAGAAACTTTAATCGGGACATCATTTACAACCTCATGTCTGAGATCGAAGTGAAATATCAACCTGAATTGAAAATACTTTCATCTTCAGTCATATCTGAATTTAAACCCTATCAACCTCGAAGGGCTGAATTATTCCTTTACATTGAAATGAAATCTCGGGTTTCTATGCCAATCAATCAGCAGAATTTTGAAATGATATTTGCTCTTGATACCGGCTCTTTAATGTGGCCAGATGGTAAAAAACATATCTGGCATTCACTTAAACAGGTTCAAAATCTTTGGTTTGAAAACAATTTAAGTGATCTATTTCCAGAAGCTTATGCTTTTACTTTTGAAGAGGTTGGTGATGTGACTTTATTAGAACGTGAATTGTCACCAGAAATATCAGAAACAGAGCTAGAAATGACTTTTAAACAAACTGCCTTTGAGGTGTTAGATAAATTATTGCCTAGACTAGTCCAACTTTACCAAGAGGGGAAGCTGTAGGGATTTCCAAAGCGAAGCTTTAAAAAATAGGGGACAGACCACATTTATTCTTGTATAAAACGTGGTCTGTCCCTTATTTCCCCCTAAATATGTAAAGTCTCAAGTCAAACCACTTGAGACTTTTTTTGCCCGTCTCAATGGTATAATACCAAAAAATCGCACCTTCTTTATTTGAATCAATCCTATTTTAAATCCCCGCACCATATTCGATCATTTTTAAGTCATCAATGATGAACGAAATAATTAAAATGAATGAAAACTTGATAACCGTTGTGAGATTAACCATTTCAAATGTTTTGAAAATTTTAAAACCAATGGATTCAAAAGAGTTAATCTGATTGTTGGAAAGAATAATGTCGGAAAAACAGCTTTAATGGAAGCGTGTTGGACATAAGAACTTCATTTTAATAGCAATCATGTCATGTTCTCTGATTAAATTTTAACAACCGTTTTATTTTTAAGCAAAGTAGAGATGTTTTTTGATGAGACTTATGAAAACAAAAGAAAGTTTGTCAACGGCTAATTCTGTGCGAGTGACGCTGGATGTACCAGTACCGGATAATATACATTTTCATTTCTCATCGCGTGAGGTGCAAACGGCTTTTGGCCATTTTTTGTTGGAAAATCCGCATATTATGGGGCTGGTTTTTGAGAACTTGACAAAGCAGCACCGTCAAGAGATTGGACAATCGCAGATATCACCATGGACACGGACAAGCAAGGTGCAAAAAGAGAAGGTTTTAGCTTCTCTCAGTGATTTAGCCGATGATGATTCAGAAAGTTCGCCCAGAAATATTCAGCAAACCCTTGAATTGTTAGAAAATCATAAACCAAGTAGGGTAACGGTTAATTCAACTCAATTACTGCGTGATATTCGTGATAATGGATAATAACAACAAATTATATGTGGTAGATACGTCTGTAACGGTTAAACTTTTTCTGGTGGAAGAGCAAAGTGAAGAGGCGAAGCAAATTTATCGGCAAGCGACTCGTCAAGAGATTATGCTTTTGGCTCCTGAGTTGACTTGCTATGAATTAATCAGTGTGCTTACTCAAGCGGATATGCCTTTGTCAGAAGTCAAGGAGCATTTACTTTTGTTTGAAAAATTGGTGAAAGATGAAGCGGTGACAATTGTTCCTTATTCTTTTAAAATACTGAATAAAGCTTCTGAAATGGCCAGTCTTGATACTGGAGGGCAGGGATATATTTCTTCCTTTGATGCAACGTTTCACGCGCTGGCTTTGTTAATGGATGCGGTATTTATTACAGCTGATGAGAAGCATTACCAGAAAACGAAGGATTTGGTTGGTTCAGTTGTGCGGCTAGAAAATTTTTATCCATCTGAATAAAGAGCGAAAAGGGGCCAGGCCCGAATTATTTAGCCTACTACTTTACACCACCGTTTAAAAGCCGGTGGTATCCATAAACCCAACACCTCCGCTTGGATATTAGTCAGGTAGGGTGGGTAAGCGGGCGGCACGATTCTTTGATTTGGGCACATTTCTACCCGCCCGTTTGCCGGCCCCATTTTGGAGCGAGCGTAGCATGGGTTAAAGTAGGGTGGGTTGAAGCGAAGCGGAAACCCACCATTCCTCTAATCGGCTCAAAATAACCTATCAAACTTTGAATGGCACGCTACTCGACATAAACTCTAACCCAATTTTCCACTTGAATGCAAAAGTAGAAACTTGGGTTTTTGACTTTTAGGAGAAATTAAAAAATGACACCCAAAGAAGTTAAACGAACACCACAAGAACAACAACAGCTTTATCTGAAAAGGATTAACCAATTTTTTGCTCAAGTTAAAAACTGGTTATCAGATGACTTTGAGACAATACCCACTGAAAATTATCTGGTTGAAGATGAGACGGGAAAATACCAAACACTCAGTTTATCCATTGTTAGAAAAGAAATACCTAAACCTAATAATAAGATAGTTGACTTGTTTCCAAAAGGAACCTCGGTACTCATGGGTGAAGGTTTTATTGAAGTACATGGTGTTTATGGTGAAGAATCCTTTATTTATATGCTTAAAGATGGATGGGTTATTCAAGATAGATTTGGTCAAATACGTCCAATGTATAAAGAGGTTAAAACAGATGGTTGGTATTGGCTTGAAAGTTATCACCGCAATAAAGCGAGTTTAGTAGATAAAGAAGTCTTGATGGATGTATTAAAAACGGTGACGCTTTATGATGAACCTTGACAATCCATTACCACCGATATTAAACGCTTTTGAAGCGACTCGTGATGCTTTGAGAGTCACCCGTCGCCTTATTCCGGAACTGGAAGCAAAACAACCAGATTGTCAAGGTGAATTGTTCCATCAAAGACGTAAATTGCTTAATCGTACTGTATTTCCTAATCATCCAAATGGAAAAGTTTTACTAGAACAGACAGAGAAAGAAATCCAAGATTTATTTGTGCTTAACTTATGGGTTGTTTTTGAACGATTCGTCAGGCTTTATTTGCAACAAATAAAACGGTTAGAAAAGAATCAACGGCATTTTTTTTGTGAAGCACTTTACCAAGATTTTCAAAAAAAGCTAGAATTCTTAACAGCTCAAGAAATTCTTGATTTTCTAAAACTCAGTTTTTTCAATACGAATGAAGGAAGCCATTTGATTGGTTCAGCTAGACAGATTTTGGAATATCGCAATTGGGTTGCTCATAGAAACCCTAAAAAAAGATCACGAGTGAGAATAGTACCTAATATAGCTTATGACACGCTAAATGAAATTATTGAAACTTTGTTACAACATTCTTGAAAAAATGTCATTATCTTTTGTTGATAAATCAAGGGGGCAGAGTGGTTGATTTTGATGAAAACCAGGTAGGGTGGGTAAGCGGGCGGCGCGTTTCGTCAATTTGGGTTCCTATCTATCCGTCCGTTTGCCCACCATTTTGGAGCGAGCGTAGCATGGGTTAAAGTAGGGTGAAGCGGAAACCCACCATTCCTTTTTCCCTAATCGGCTAATTGATGGCTCAAAAAAACCTATCAAACTTTGAATGGCACGCTACTCTTTATTACTTCACCGCACGGTAGGTTTTCGTTATGAACCAACGCCAACCAAGTTCTCTCCGATTTAAACTTTTCCCAATTGCGAATTAAGTGATTTTTTGATGTAATAATCTAAACCGTTTTAAATTCCTACCCAATTTTTTATAGTTCCAACGCAGGAGCGTTGGAACCCATATTATTCCAGCCTATTTAAAATTCGTAACGCAGGCTCGTTAGAGCAAAAAATGTTAATTAAACCGCTAATTCAAAAGAGG
>Ga0233403_10000518_pt1 | contig 18226 bp, 20 predicted proteins | sample Na_oxic_1_MG_FD_179866 | JGI IMG/M metagenome (GOLD analysis project Ga0233403, IMG submission 179866) | Seawater microbial communities from Saanich Inlet, British Columbia, Canada - Na_oxic_1_MG | ecosystem: Environmental > Aquatic > Marine > Inlet | place: Canada: British Columbia | collected...
CAATCGTAATTAATGTTACTCTGCTCCCAATTACTCAATTATTATTTCCCGCTTTGTTATGGACTTGGGGCTTTTGATGATATGGAATGGCGGGTTTCGCTATCGCTCTACCCACCCTACGCTCGCTTGGAAGCGTTGAGTACAACAATTAGGAGATTAAACAGTGAGAGTAAAAATGAAAGCAATGGCATTGGTCTTTGGATGCACGATCATGTTTGCAGAGGCTGCAAATGCAGAAAAATATGTCCAAACAATTTGCTTTGCAAAAAGCAGTTGCACTGACAAGTACGCATTCGGAATGATTGGAGACAATGTCAATATTTGCGGTGGACAATGCCAAGGAAAAAAATTGGCACAAATGAATGCCAGTGGCTGGAGACTAATTCAAATATTTGAAGGTGTACAAAGCAGCTTTGGGATGATTTTCGAGAAGAAAATCAAGTGATTTCCGCAAAAACTAAAGGGGCAGTCAGGTAGGGTGGGCAAGTGTTTATTTGCCCACCAAAATAATCACTAAACTGTTATGGTGGGCAACGTGTTTTTGTTGCCCACCCTACTCCGGCTGTGATTCTTGTGATTTTTATGATACACGCTCTCAATGAAAACATCAACTCGACATCACATCACCCAATTAATAAAATAGAAATAACATCAATTGGGAAATGGTGGGTTGCAGCGAAGCCACCCTACGATTCAACTTTTAACCCTTAGTGTAGTCTACTTTTAATATGCTTGAACACCATACTTGAGTAATAGCTTTGGAAGGGTATCATCAAGATTCTGAACTTCCTTGTCTTGCAACTCAATTAAATTAAAGCCGTATTTTTTGTATAGCTCAATTTTCTTTTGCTTCCTGAGCTGATACTTAGGATCATTTTCGTAACCCCAATACTCAATATAAACCTTTCCAGTTGGAATATAAAAATCAGAGTAAACATCTTCTTCTATTGGTAGCTTCCTCTCATAAGCGTGAACAATTTCAGCCATATATAGCCAGTTGTCGATAATCATTTCTGCTTTTGAGCGGACAAAGTGTCCATCCGTCGTTCGGTGTTTTGCCTCGAATTTATCTCGAAACCCTACATTCTCTTTCTCATTCTGACCATTCTGATCTTTCTGAGCTTTCGTACCTTGAGTATTTTCCATGCCTTTCATAAGGCTTATTGTTTCATTAAGTGACTTAGAGTCTGTTATAGATTCCGCCCAACGGATATAAGGAATACCGGATTTCTTGTCTTCTGCTTGAATGCCACCTTGTTTCTTTCCTTGGTCCGTTATAAGCCACCCCCCTTTTAATCCTTTCTTAACCCAACCCAGTTCTGAAAGGATAAAATTAACTTTATCAGGTGAAAGTTCAAACTTACGCCCTATAGCAGTAGCGGTTATAAGTTTTGTTAAATCTCCGTTAGATGTGGTTTTTGGTATCTCAATACTAATGTCTTCTGGCCAGACAATGTATTTTCCGTATTGTTGTGATTCTTTATAGGCACCGCCTTTCTTTTTTCCATCGCTTGTTAAAACCCATGACTTATCCTTTTTCGAGATGAAGCCAAGTTCTAACAAAAGTGCAAAAAGCTCTTTTGCGGATATGCCGAGAGATCTTGAAAGTGCTGTTGTGGATATTAGTTTCATACAGTACAACTCATCATGATTTTTGTGACCCTAGGTCAATACTTTACAAAGGTACATTATAATTCACCACTTCTTTAAATGTCTAAGGAACGTGCATCAAATAATTTAGTCAACTTTAAAACCAGACCTGCCAGGTTAAAACAAAACCTGGCAGGTCAAGAGCAGCGTCCAAACTTGATTTTGACCTGGCAGGTTTTCTTTTGAACCTGCCAGGTCTTGTTTAGCAAGCGTAGGGTGCGTCCTACGCACCTCTTTCAAAAAAACATTGCTCGAAAAAATTTTTTTACCCACCAAAAACGGTGCGTGGGACGCACCCTACGCTTGCTAAAATACGCAACACTTGATACGAGTGGGTGGTTAGCCCTTACTCGACCTGGACTTTCACCCCGCAAGAAATGCCAAGCTTCGCGCACCCACCCTACGCTCGCTAATGACTTATCCAAATCTGAAATGAGTATTTTCTTCACAGATAATCTCTTGTAACAAATTAACTAAAATCTGTGGGTTATCATTACGCTCTTGTTGCCGATTTGCTCTTGTTAATTCGTTCGTTAATAATATAGTAATGTCTGTAGCCAATTGATAGCGTTTGTCGCTGAAAGCAAAACGATCAATTTCTTCACCACCATCTTCCAAATCTTTAGGTATGGTTTCGGATCGATTCGTCAATTGGGCTAAAGACTGAGTTGTCACAATGTCTTTTAGCAACGGGGAACGAACGACAATTGACTTGCCGTAATTCCAGCCTTTCATAAACAGAAATTCCATCATTTTCTCCTATTCATCATCGTAGGGTTTATCAATTTTGAGTTCGGCTGAACAAATATTTTCTCGATATTGAATGCCTGCTTCATTGAAAAGTTTTTTTGCACCATTGGTTATACCACCATGGCACAAAAGAGTAGACACACCTTGTGTAATGATTTTTTTTGCATCATAAGCCGTCAGTTTGGCTGTCCATACTTTAACTTCAATATATTTGTCTTCGTCTGACATACAATATCCTTATATAATCAATTGTTTTAGTGACGATTTATTTTGATAGTTTTATCAATTAAATATAGCAGTTTATCATGGTTACTTTTGCTGACTCGAATGTCTCCTTTAGCTGAATTCTTGTCAGTTGGTTCTACATTTAGTCCATGAAGCCGCCCAATTTTGACGACACTATGAACAATTAGTTCATGTTCTATATAGCTTTCGATAGCTTTTTGTGCCGATGATTTTTGTTCACTCATTTTAAAACCTTACGCTTGCTTGGCTTCTAATAGCATTAATTGTTTTCGTTTTTTGGATTCTTGATATTCATCAAGAGAGATATCGTAATTGGTAATAATGGCTTCAATCATTGGATTACGATTTTGTTCACTACCACCAACGTGGTAAAAATGTTCACGAGTCAAAATATTGAATTTTTTCCAAAGTGATTTGATATATTTATTTTCTCGGTAATCATTGTGATGCCAGGTGGATAAAATAAATTGACTTTTTGTGGCAGCGAGTTCTTCATATAAAGTTTGTTCACAATTCCCGTTCCACCCATTGTAATAGTCAGCATGGCGATCAATATACGGCGGATCACAATAAATCATATCATAACGACTTCCTGTCTGAATGGTGTTTTCAAACGGTTGACACTTAAAAGTAAACGGTTTTAGCTTTAACGATTTTGCGATATATTCTACTTGATTGACGATTTTTGTAATATATGCAGGTGCAAAACGTTGAGGCTTTCGGCAAAATGGAACATTAAAACCGCCTTTTTTATTAAAGCGAATCATGCCATTAAATCCAGCCCGATTCAAAAATAAAAAATCTAATGGTTGGTGTTCCTTATTAAAACGATTGCGTATTTCATAATAGTGTGTTTCTCCTTTTTCAAGTAGCTTATCACCTTCAATCGTTAAGTAATGTCGGACCATTCCAGGGGTAATTTCACCGGAAGCGATGGCAGAATAAAAATTGATCAAATGTGGATTGGTATCACATAACAAAGCATTTTTAGGTGCGATATTGAAAGCGACTACACCTGTTCCCATAAACGGTTCAATCCATAATCCTTCAAAGTTTGAGGGAACAAGACTCGCAATCCATGGAACTAACTTCGTTTTAATGCCCTGTGATTTTATTGGAGGACTGTTTGTTTTCACAAGATTTACCTATATGTATTGTGTTTTGGTACAATAAGTGTGATATCCCGTAGTTCATCCAATAGTCATCAAACCAGTCTTCACCCAGTTTTGAACCATTTCCATCAATAATATCTTGAATGTTGTTTATACTACCTATATTAGCTGTATTGCCACTTCCACTTTTATCACTTGCGATACGCCATTTTTCAGCCACAAAAAATTGGAAATCACGAATGACAGAAGTTATAGCATGAAGCTCATTTAGTTTATATTGTTTTGTTTCATCAATTGCCGAACCAGCTACACGGTTGTAAATAATCCCCAAACAGAAGTGACCGGAATATGAACGGTATGGAAATTGTATATTCTTTGTACTCGTGCGATCCTCAAAATATTTGCCATGTGAACCAAGTGTAAGACCGTTACATAAAAATGGCTTGTTTGGCAATCGGTAAGTCGTCTTAAAATCAATTGCGAATTTGATTCTGTCATCATTAGCTTTAACAAATGAAATGTCAGGATAGTAATTTTGATGTTCCGCTAACACCACTTTATAACCATATTGACGTGAAAATTCAATAATTTTGGGAAAGAGGTGAATTTCTAATATTTTTGAAACGATCTTTGTATCTGATGAAATTGTATAGACGTTTTTAAATACATCTATGAAACCTTTAATTGTCCATTGTCCATCATCAGTACTTATATACTCCTGCAATTCTATAGCAAAGTTTTTGATTTGAGTTTCAAATTTTTCTTTATCGCACATATTAATCCTTATTTCAGAATGCGTACCCAATAGAGTACAAAAAATAATCGTAATGACAACCTGTTTTCAAACTTCACCATAATGCAATCCTTCTTTCAGCCATCGCCGTACCAATAATTTACATTGTTCTGGATAGTCTTCAAATAATATTTTGCCGGCTTCTACAATATCATCTAATAAGTTTTGATCTCGTTGTAAGTCTGCTACTTTCAAATTTAATACCCCTTTTTGGCGTGTGCCCAAAACTTCCCCTGGTCCTCGTATGTCTAAATCACGTTTGGCAATGGCAAAACCATCATGAGTATCGCGTATGGTAGCCAGGCGAGATTGCGCGATTTGGGATAAGGGCGGTTGATATAATAAAACGCAATAGCTCTGTAATGCACCTCTACCCACGCGCCCCCGTAATTGATGCAGTTGGGCTAATCCGAGCCGTTCGGCATTTTCAATAATCATCAAACTGGCATTGGGGACATCGACACCGACTTCAATTACTGTGGTAGCGACTAATAAGTCCAATTGTTTGGTTTTAAATTTTTCCATGACTTCTTCTTTTTCTTTAGATTTAATACGTCCATGTACTAATCCAATTTGTAAATCAGGCAAAGCTTTTCGCAATTGTTCAGCGGTTTCTTCAGCCGCCTGAAATTGCAATATTTCGGATTCTTCTATTAAAGTACATACCCAATAAGCCTGGCGCCCTTCGTTTTGACAAACATGGTTAATGCGTGCGGCGATTTCATCACGGCGTGTATTAGGAATAATGACAGTCGTGACTGGGGTGCGCCCCGGCGGCAATTCATCAATAATAGAAGTCTCCAAATCAGCATAAGCCGTCATCTCCAAAGTACGAGGAATCGGAGTCGCCGTCATAATGAGTTGGTGAGGATAAGAACCATCTTGACTGCCCTTGTTACGCAGGGCTAATCGTTGATGTACGCCAAAACGGTGCTGTTCATCAACAATCACTAAGCCCAACTTGGCAAATTCAACCCCTTTTTGAAAGAGGGCATGAGTACCGATTGCTAATGAGGCTTGTCCAGAAGCGAGTTTTTCCAAAGCTTGTTCACGTTTTTTCTTGGTTAAACTGCTCGTTATCCAAGTGAGTTCAATTTGCAAAGGTTCTAGCCACTGGGTAAAGGTCCGTTTATGTTGCTCCGATAGTAATTCAGTAGGTGCCATGACAGCGACTTGATAGCCAGATTCAATCGCTTGCAAGGCACTGATAGCCGCAACAATGGTTTTACCAGAGCCAACATCTCCTTGCAAGAGCCGTTGCATAGGATGTTCGGTGCGTAAATCATCCGCAATTTCAGCCGTTACCTTTTGTTGAGCAGTGGTGAGTTTAAAGGGTAATTGTGTCACCAAAGCTTGAGTTAATTGCCCGTCATTAACTAAACAGGGGGCTTTGCGATTGCGGGCGCGGGCGCGTAGTGCATATAAACTTAGGTGATGAGCTAATAATTCTTCAAAAGCCAAGCGTCGATGAGCCGGATGTTTGCCGGCTTGCAATGCTTTAAGAGACACACTAGGCGATGGATGGTGCAAAGTATGTACAGCCTCTATTAAAGGTAATAAGTTAAACTGATTTCTGATCGTATCGGGGAGATAATCAATAATTTCTTGTTTTTCAAATATTTGGGCAATAAGAGAATGGAAAAGCGATTGATTTAAATGGCTAGTGCTAGGATAAATGGGTGTTAGATGCTCTTCCAACAATGCGGTTGAATTAGAATAATCAATACATTCATATTGCGGATGCATCAATTCTAAACAGTGATAACCCTGACGCACCTCACCAAAGCAACGTAAACGAATACCTGGTTTTAATTTGTCTCGTAGCGAGGGATAAAAGTGAAAAAACCGCAGCATGACGCTGCCGGCACCATCCGTGAGCATACAAACCAGGGAACGTTTTCGAGTAATTTTCACCTCAGTCGTTTGGATAGTCCCTTCAATCAGTACATTATCTCCTACTTTTAATTGAGTTAATGGCTTAATCTGAGTACGATCTTCATAGCGCAAAGGTAAGTGAAATAGCATGTCTTCCACAGTATGTATTCCAAGACGCGCTAATAGTTCAGTTACTCTTTCGCCGATGCCTTGTAGAGTTGTTATTGGTACTGTCATTTGTCAGTTATCAGTTATCAGTTATCAGTGTATCCAAATAAATCCTGCTGGATTTCACTAATTCCCTTCTGAGAAATATGTGATTTTTCCTTGACAAAAGGGATATTTTGTGTTATTTTTCTGAAAGTCTATATGTGGTTTCTGTCAATTCATTAAAAAATTTTAAAAATATCCTCAAAGTTGTTAAATGTGTTGGCGTATCTCAATACCTTCGCCAATAAAAAAATTTTGAACAGGATTAAACGGATTAAAGGATAGACAGGATTTTTTAGTTCTTGATGTTTTCGTTTTTTGAAGAAAAACTAAAAAAGAGAAATGATGAATTAAATCAATCGTTTAAAGATAAATTTCAGACGAAAATAATTTTTTAATCCTGTTCAAAATCATTGGCGAAGGTATTAGTTAATGGAGGGGCATTCCGATTTTCACGGTTAATACAACGAATTTATCGTTCCCATAAGTTAAGGGCAGACACACAGGTCTGCCCTACAAAACTCCACGTATTCAGGGGTTGTAGGGGCGAACCTGCGTGTTCGCCCTGGCTTAACTTAATGGCATTGACGCACCGGCGTGGGAACGAAAAGCGTCAATTACTAATCAATTTTAGAGGTCCTGGATGAAATATATCTTTCCTAATATTCTCAAAATGATAGCCTTCAAGAATATCTTCCAAAAAAATAATGGCAACAATTTGTTGCTTATATTTTAAAAGTCCCCATACGCTAGGATTGTTGTTATTTAGGAATTGCCCCTCTAAAACCGCATCAAGTGGCTTAATTCTTTCTTGGAATAAAGCCGTCACAATTTCTTGTTCTATTTTATCCTGTAACCGAATAAAAGCTTGTTGATACAATTCATAACCTTGTATCTTTTGTTTTTCATAGCCATTGTAATGTTCATAATCCCGTTTTCCTCCTACCGAAATTTTTTCATATTGATAGGGAAGATTAGCTAACATAAGCAGATAAACATCTGGTGTTCTTGGAAAAGAAGCTTGAATTGCCCCCAGTAATTTGGTTAACTCAATATAATGATTATCTTGTTGTTGCAAAATGCTTTTATCAGCCATTGCTTGAAGCAATGTTTCAGGAAATAAAGCGACAATTTCAGATAAAGCTTGCGTCAATATTTCACTACGTTCATCTAATTTGCCCTTAAATTCAACTCGAATTTCATCTAAACGATTTGCTTCACGATATTTGTCTATTTTATGAAAAGTGAAAAATAATGACAAACTAATTATGAGCAAAACCGCTAAAATAATAACTTTTTGACGAGTCAAAAAGGCTTCTTCTTGACTGGTTAATCCCATTTTATGAGCGGCAAATTCAGCAATTACCATGAAATGACATAGAAAACTAGATACAACCAACAAGAAAGCAAAAAAGCCAAAGATCAAAATAAGGAGTTCTGCATACTTATCTATCCAATCAGGTAAGATATTCCACTTTAAAAATTCATCACTCATCCAAAGTACGAATCCCAAAGCAAATAGAACAAAAAATAGCAAGGTTAGATTTGTTGTGAAACGCGCCAAACTAAGGTGCTTAATTTTCATTTATTAAAAAATGTACCCCTATTAAAACGAAAAGAAAGTTTATTTTCATCAATCCAATTTTTGGAATGCGACTTTCTTTAACCATTAATTAAACTATTATAACATAAACCTGACAGGTTTTCAAAACCTGTCAGGTTGACTTTAATTTATTTTGATTTATTATTGGAACAATTAAACTTAAAGCAATTGTAGTATTAAAAAAATCCGTTAATTTCGATAATCCGTTGTACTTTTATAATACTAAAATCGCATCCATTTCTACAACGGCTCCTTTAGGCAAGGCTGCTACACCAACAGCTGCCCTGGCTGGATAAGGGGGTTGAAAATATTCCGCCATGATTTCATTAACAAAAGCGAAATGATCCAAATTCGTCAAAAAAACATTCAATTTGACAATATTGGCTAAATCTCCGCCGGCTGCTTGTGCGACTGCCCGCAAATTGTCAAAAACTTGACGAATTTGTGCGGTTATATTACCTGTGTGCAAAGTCATCGTATCCGGTATTAAAGGAATTTGCCCGGATAAATAGACAGTATTATCAACTTTAACCGCTTGTGAATAAGTACCAATGGCTTGCGGTGCGTTGGGAGTATTGATGATTTCGTATTGCATAATTTTTTCCATTTCAAGAAATCCCGTTAGTTGAATAATCTATTTCGACAAATACGATTTTTCAAAAAATCGTATTTGTTTGATGCGACAAAAATTAACTCGTTATTTGAATAATCTATTTCGACAAATACGATTTTTTCAAAAAATCGTATTTGTTTGATGCGACAAAAAAAAATCAAACGGCTAAACGGTATAATTTTAGCAATTATTAATTAGATTATTAATTGGATTGTTAATTATTTTTTATTTATTTAAAATGCCCTTAACTTCTTTTCCACAAGTTAGGATATTGAATCAGTAGAAATCCGATTTTTTCAAAAATCGGATTTCTTGAACGGGTTAAAAATGTTAAAATACTTTTGAATTAATATCCAAAATTTATATTTCACTTTAAAAAAGTAGAGTTTATCCTTGAAACAACATTTACACACATTATTTACTCAAGCACTTGCCCAACTTCAAGCAAAAGGCGATATCCCCAAAGATATTGTGGGTGAGATTCAGCTTGAACGGACTCGTGATACACGGCATGGCGATTTTGCTTGTAATATCGCCATGATATTAGCAAAAAAGGCGCGGATGCGTCCGCGTGACATAGCTTTGCTCATTAAGGAGCAGTTGCCGACAGATGATGCATCTATTGCTAAAGTTGAAATAGCTGGACCAGGTTTTATCAATGTCTTTTTAACTACCCAGGCTTATTGTGCTGTTATTGATGACATTCTTTACCATAAAGAGGCTTATGGACACCATAAGGGTACCGGTCAATCAGTCATGATAGAATTTGTTTCTGCTAATCCAACCGGTCCTTTGCATGTTGGACATGGGCGGGGAGCGGCTTATGGTGCGGCTTTGGCGAATCTGTTGACTGCGGCAGGCTTTAAGGTCCATAAAGAATACTATGTTAATGATGCCGGGCGGCAAATGGATATTTTAGCAACCAGTGTATGGTTACGCTATTTGGAATTGTGCGAGGTGAGTTTAACCTTTCCCTCAAATGGTTATCAGGGCGACTATGTTTGGGATATTGCGGCTAGTCTGCACCGTACCTATAAAGATGCTTGGCAGCAAAGTGCGGCTACGATTTTTGAAAATATTCCGCCGGATGTTAATCAAGGGGGCGATAAAGAGTTACATATCGATGCCCTGATTAAGCGCAGTCAACAATTGCTTGGTGAAGAGTCTTATCGGCTGATATTTCAAAAAAGTCTTCAGCTCATTCTTGAAAATATACGTCACGATTTAGAACAATTTGGCGTGGTGTATGATGAGTGGTTTTCTGAATCTAATCTAACTCAAACTGGCACAGTACTGAAAGCAATTGAACAATTGAAAGCAGCAGGGCAGACTTATGAACAAGAAGGTGCTTTGTGGTTTCGTTCTAGCGCGTTTGGAGATGAAAAAGATCGGGTATTGGTACGTGAAAATGGACAGTTTACCTATTTTGCTTCAGATATTGCTTACCATTTGAATAAATTAGAGCGTGGCTTTGATCGGATGATTAATATTTGGGGAGCGGATCATCATGGTTATGTACCACGGGTGAAGGCGGCAATGACAGCATTGGGTGCGGAGGCTGATCGTTTGACAGTTTTGCTTGTACAATTTGCCAGTCTCTATTGTGGTAAGGAACGGTTATCCATGTCAACCCGCTGTGGTGAATTTGTCACCTTACGCGAATTGCGTGAAGAAGTTGGGTGCGATGCAGCCCGGTTTTTTTATATTCAACGTAAAAGTGAACAACATCTGAATTTTGATTTAGAATTAGCCAAATCTCAGTCTAATGATAATCCTGTGTATTACATACAATACGCATACGCCCGGATCTGTAGTGTCTTTCGGCAATTACAGGATAAAAATCAAGTTTGGCATCATAACCAGGCTACTTTGGAACGGCTTGATAACCAACATGAGCAAGCCTTACTGGTGACACTATCACGTTTTCCAGAAGTGATAGAAATGGCTGCTGATGCTTATGAGCCTCATCAGTTAACTTATTATCTACGTGATTTGGCACAAAATTTTCATACTTTTTATGATTCTCATAAAATTTTAGTGGATGATGAAGCATTACGTCATGCACGTTTAAGTTTAATTGCAGTTTGTCAACAGGTGCTACGTAATGGTTTAAGCATTATTGGTGTATCGGCACCAGAGGTTATGTAATTTATGGCAATTCAAAAACGACGTAATCAGCGTTCTGAGTATGTATCTTCTAGTTGTCCACCAGGGTGGGCGTGGTTATTAGCAGGCATTATTATTGGCATGTTTATCTCTTTTTTAATTTATTTACGAGAATTTGCCCCACAGAGCTTACCGCCGGAAAGCGCACAAGCCCTCAATCCGTCTATCACTAACGTGTCTGAACCGGCAGATAATTTTCAATTTTATGATGATTTGTCCGGTAATACTGGAGAATTATCTCAATCAGATTTTCCAGTTACCGTCCCTGGCAGGTATTTATTACAAGTTGGTTCATTTAAGGATAAGCAAGATACTGAAGGGTTAAAAAAATATTTAGCTTCAATAGGTGTTTCCGCCTATGTTGAGGCAACCGGTCTTGGTGAAACGGGACGTTGGTACCGAGTGCTGGTGGGACCCTTCACGGATTTAAATAAACTTAATCAAACACATGATCTGTTAGCAAAAAATAAGATTGAAATGGATCTAAAAAAATATTGAACAAGATTAAATATGAGCCGACATTCCACGCACCTCAGTAAGTATTTGATATTAAATGAAAATAAAATTTATTATACTCAGTGCGGGAACAAACTTAGAAACGTGCATGAAATAAATTAGACAACTAAACCAGACCTGGCAGGAAGAAAACCTGCCAGGTCAAAATCAAGTTTGGACGCTGCTCTTGACCTGCCAGGTTTTGTTTTAACCTGGCAGGTCTGGTTTTAAAGTTGACTAAATTATTTGATGCACGTTCCTTAACTTTTTTCAATGAGGTAGTGGGCAAAAAAACACTGGGGAGCCCTACATAAAAGTTTAATGCCCGTGTACAGTATATAAAGACAAATTATATTCATTCTTATTTAAAATCAACCGCTTACGATTAAGGTGTGCGGAATGTCGGATGAGGATTGTGAATTGTGAGTTTTTTAAAATAGTATTTTTTTATTCGCAAAACTTGAACCTCGAATTTTGTTCTTTCACAATTCACAATTAAAAGACTTGTATTCCCTCTGCTTCTAACATACGCACTAGGCGAATAAGGGGCAAACCGATAATAGCGGTAGGATCGCTTCCAATCATTCGTTCGAGCAGGGCAATTCCTAAACCTTCTGATTTAAAACTGCCTGAACAGTTATAAGGTTTATCTAAATACAAATAGTTTTCTATTTGCGAAGCTGTAAGTTGACGAAATTTCACGCTAAAGCGTACAACATCTAATTGAACTTGGTTAGTATTCGTATTTAATAAACATAAGCCAGTCAAAAAATCAACTTGTTTGCCACTGGCTTTGTTGAGTTGTTTGACGGCTTGTTCATGGTTGCCAGGTTTACCTAATAAAGTATCATCTATTACAGCAACTTGATCGGAACCGATAATCAAGGCTTGCGGATAGGTGGTTTTTGCTGATTTAGCTTTAAGTTCGGCTAAACGACTGACGAGTGCGGCTGGACATTCAGAAGGCAGGGCTGTTTCATCAACTTCCGGCGCAAAAGTTTCAAACGGGATAGGTAATCGACTTAATACACTTTTTCTAAAGGGTGAAGTTGAGGCAAGTATTAAAGGTAAAGGTGCTGGGCGTAGTGTCATATATCAGTTATCAGTTTGTAGGGGCAATCCCTTGTGGTTGCCCACATCAGTTATCAGTTTGATGATTTTCCTAATTGGATTTGACATCATTGAGTTATTATTATAGAATGATCGGTTTATGTTAAAAGATTTACCAACTTTTATTGAACCAAAGCAGCTTGCCCTGGAAACTAGCAATTTAAAGGGGAAAGTTGCGCTTGCGCAAATGACACGTTTGCATGAAAGTCTGTGCGACGTTCAAGGGGATGCGCAGATTGATTGGTTATTTACGATGGATGAAAAAGGTCGCCCAACCATTCAAGGTGATGTGCAGGCACAACTTTTAATTCCGTGTCAACGTTGTTTGCAACCAATGCAATGGTTTTGTAATGCAAAGGTTGCCTTAATTATATTGATAAACGGACAAAATGAAGAATTACCGGCAAGCTATGAAGCTGTCACTTTGACAAGTACGCCAGTTTCATTAATCAGACTGGTTGAGGATGAACTGATTTTAGCTTTGCCTATTGTTACTATGCATAATAAGTGTCCATCTAATGAATATCAATTAGCTGAAAGTTTTTTAGAAAATGATACTTACCAAAATAACCCCTTTAGTGTTTTATCAGAAATAAAAAAAATGAAAATGGGGAATGGGGAAAATTAAATCCTGACTAAAATTATTATATTCCCAATTCCTAATTCCCAATTTCCAAAAAGAAGGATTTTTAATATGGCGGTACCACAAAATCGTAAAACTCGCTCTAAACGCGGTATGCGTCGTTCCCATGACGCATTAACGGCAGCCACTTTATCCATTGAACCCAACCTGGGTGAGGAACATTTTCGTCACCATATTAGTCCCTCCGGCTATTATAGAGGTCGTAAAGTCATAACTCAAAAGGAAGAATAAAACTTGACACCACGAATTGCGTTGGATGCGATGAGCGGCGATCATGGCCCATCAGTCATTGTCCATGCTGCTATAAAAATATTATCAGAAGTTGATGACTTGCAGCTCATTTTGGTTGGTGATGAAGCTGTGCTTAAATCATTGCTGGGCCACCGTTCAACTAAGGTGATGCAACGTTTATCTATTCACCATGCAGGGCAGCAAGTCGAAATGAATGAATCACCTTCGCGTGCTTTACGCAATAAGAAGGATTCCTCCATGCGGGTTGCCATTAATTTGGTTAAACAAGGTTTAGCCGATGCCTGTGTGAGTGCAGGTAATACTGGTGCTTTAATGGCGACTGCCCGTTATGTGTTGAAAACTCTGCCTGGCATTGCCCGACCGGCCATTATTAGCGCTTTGCCTAATATGCAAGGGACTTGCACCCATGTGCTTGATTTAGGGGCCAATGTTGATACCACGCCGGTACATTTGTTCCAATTTGCTGTGATGGGGACGGTATTAGCTCAAGCTGTCGATAATTTGCCCAAACCACGCATTGGCTTGCTTAATATTGGTCAAGAAGAAATTAAAGGCAATGAAGATGTTAAAGAAGCAGCCAAATTACTCAGCCATAACCCAAGTATTCATTACACAGGTTTTGTAGAAGGCGATGATATTTTTAAAGGCACAGTCGATGTTGTGGTCTGTGATGGCTTTGTGGGTAATGTTTCCCTCAAGACCACGGAAGGTGTTGCTAAAATGATCAGTCATTATGTTAAGCAAAGTTTTAATCAAAATTTATGGACACGTTTTGCTGCCCTCATTTCTTTGCCTATTATAAAAAACCTTCGTCAAAAAATTGATCCACGTCGATATAATGGAGCCAGTTTGCTTGGTTTGCGAGGCATTGTGATAAAAAGTCATGGTAGTGCTGATGTATTGTCGTTTACTTACGCTATCAAAGAAGCTATCATTGAAGTACAAAAAAATGTACCAGAGCAAATTAGCCATATATTGGCAACTTTGTTAAATGGGAAAGGGCGCGTTAAGTGATCTATTCTCGTATTATTGGAACCGGCAGTTATTTGCCAAAAAGGGTTTTGACTAATGCTGAACTTGAAAGCTTAGTCGATACTAGCGATCAATGGATTATTGAACGGACGGGAATACGTACCCGTCATTTGGCGGTTGAGGATCAAGATACCTGTGATTTAGCCGAACAAGCTGCTCGCCGTGCATTAGATATGGCTCAGTGTGATGTGAGTGAAATAGATTTAATAATTTTAGCTACCACCACGCCGGATCGTATTTTTCCCAGCACGGCTTGTTTACTTCAAGCGCGTTTAGGCAATCATGGGGCTATGGCTTTTGACGTGCAGGCAGTATGTAGTGGTTTTATTTATGCTTTAAGTATTGCCGATCAATTTATCAAAACAGGCACTGTACAACGTGCATTAGTTGTTGGTGCTGATATTTTTTCACGCCTGATAAATTGGTCTGATCGCAATACCTGTGTCTTGTTTGGTGATGGTAGTGGGGCGGTTGTGCTTGAAGCCAGTACAACGCCAGGAATTTTATCAAGCCATTTACATGCAGATGGTGCTTATAAAGATCTATTAACTGCACCTGCAATGGTTGCACAGGATCGTCTTAACGGCGATGGTTTTACTAAAATGCAGGGCAACGAAGTCTTTAAATTTGCCGTTAAGGCATTAAGTAAGGTAGTCGATGAAGCATTAGTCGCCAATCAACTTGACATGAGTGCCATTGATTGGTTAGTCCCCCATCAAGCGAATATTCGCATTATTACAGCAACCGCGAAAAAATTAAAATTGCCGATGGAAAAAGTCGTTGTCACCGTATCAGAGCATGGCAATACCTCAGCCGCTTCAGTCCCATTAGCTTTAGACGTTGCCGTGCGTGATGGGCGCATCCAACGTGATGAGCTACTGTTATTGGAAGCGATAGGCGGTGGATTTACTTGGGGGGCTGTTTTGCTCAGATACTGATCTAATGGTTAATGGTTAATGGTTAATGATGAATTGATTGATAACTGATAACTGATAACTGATAATTGATAACTGAATAATGAAACACGCATTTGTTTTTCCAGGGCAAGGTTCCCAATCAGTGGGTATGTTAGCTGATTTGGGTGCAACTTATCTTGTGGTCAAACACACTTTTGAAGAAGCCTCTGAAGTGTTGGGCTATGACTTGTGGAAATTGAGCCAACAGGGGCCAAAGGAAGACTTAAATAAAACCGATAAAACTCAACCGGCATTACTGGCTGGGGGCGTTGCGGTATGGCGGGTCTGGCAGGAACAAGGAGGCAGTGAACCTATTTTGATGGCGGGACACAGTTTTGGTGAATACAGTGCTTTAGTTTGTGCCGGCGCATTAGAATTTAAAAATGCGGTTAGCTTGGTACAAGATCGGGGTCGTTTTATGCAAGCGGCTGTACCGGAAAGTGAAGGGGCTATGGCAGCTATTTTAGGTTTAAAAAATCAGCAAATTATTGAAATTTGTGCCACGGTTGCCCAGGATCAAGTTGTTTCAGCCGTGAATTTTAATGCCCCTGGTCAAGTGGTCATTGCTGGACATACTGCCGCAGTCAAACGGGCAATAGAACAAGCGAAAGCGGCAAAAGCTAAGGTAATCTTATTGCCAGTCAGTGTACCTGCTCATAGCCGCTTAATGCTGCATGCGGCTGAAAAAATGTCGGAACGTCTTGCCGTTGTCAATATAAATACACCAACTATTCCGGTGATTCATAATGTTGATGTTTCCGTTAAAACTAAAGCGGCTGATATTCGTACTGCCCTAACCGCCCAACTCTATCAGCCGGTACGTTGGATGGAAACGATTGAAAAAATGGTGGACATCGGTGTTACAATGTTATTTGAATGTGGTCCTGGTAAAATACTAACAGGCATGAATAAACGTATTGCCCGTGGAAAAACCGTCAAACCGATCATGGATATTAAGACATTAGAACAAGCGTTGGAGGCCCTGGCATGAATTTAGATTTGAGCGGCGAAATTGCCTTAGTCACGGGTGCCAGTCGCGGCATTGGTCAGGGCATTGTAAATGCTTTGGGACAAGCGGGTGCGTCTGTCATTGGCACCGCAACGACTGAAGCGGGTGCAGAGCGTATCACTTCAGGTTTGCAGGAGGCTGGCATTAAAGGAGAAGGAAAAGTGCTTGATATTGCTAATTCCGATTCCATTAATGCCCTAGCTGCTACTTTAGGTAAAGCCATGCCGAGTATTTTAGTTAACAATGCTGCTATAACTCGTGACGCGCTACTGATGCGAATGAAGGATGAAGACTGGAATCATGTCATCAATGCGAATTTAACCGGGGTTTATCGCTTATCTAAAGCTTGTCTCCGTGCCATGATGAAAGTACGACATGGGCGTATTATTAATCTGACTAGCGTTGTCGGTTTGACCGGTAATGCAGGACAAACAAATTATACGGCGGCAAAAGCCGGTATCATCGCCTTTAGCAAATCATTAGCGAGGGAGGTCGGCAGTCGTGGAATCACGGTTAATAGCATTGCTCCCGGCTTTATTAATACGGATATGACCCGCAATTTTTCTGAAGAACAACGTAGTGCTTTGTTGCAACAAATTCCATTGAACCGGGCTGGTGAGGTGAATGATGTCGCAAACGCTGTCGTATTTTTAGCATCGAAAGCAGCAGCTTATATTACTGGTGAAACTTTACATGTCAATGGTGGCATGTATATGTCTTAACTTTAATGGTTAATGGTTAATGGTTAATGGTTAGCGTGTTAGAAATACTCTTTTTTCAAAAAATAGTAGTTCGCTCTATACTTAGCGCGGAACAAATTTAACTTTTTAAGCAAGAAGCCAAGTTTTTTGAAAAAATTTGCTTTCTAAAAAGTTTAAATTATAACCGTGTGCAGTATATTAAAAACTGAGTAGTTACCAAACATTAACCATTAACCATTAACCATTAACCATTAACCATTAAAATAAAAGAGGACTAATTTGTTATGAGCAGTACCATTGAGGAACGTGTCAAGAAAATCGTAGTCGAACAACTGGGTGTCAAAGAAGATGAGGTCAGTCATGAATCCTCCTTTGTCGATGATCTCGGTGCAGATTCCCTTGATACTGTAGAATTGGTGATGGCACTTGAAGAAGAATTTGGGTGCGAAATTCCTGATGAAGAGGCTGAAAAAATCCAAACCGTACAACAAGCGATTGATTATATTAAGGCCAATCAAGAAGAATAATTGGAAAAAGACTTTAAAGGCTACGTTGCTTGATAGGTTTTATGACCTATAGTTTTTCAAATAAATAACTTCACTAAGGAACGTGCATGAAATAACTAAGTCAATTGTAGGCTTTTTTGCGCGTGGGATTACCCCTACGGATTGTCACATTGCGTAGGGGCGCAACTTACGGTTGCCCTAATTATTTCATGCACGTCCTTAAAAATAAACCAAGTTTCTTCAAGAAACTTGGTTTCTAAGAATTTATTTTTCTGAATATTTATAACGGGTTACGTTGGCCCTTTGTTCGAGGTGTATAACTAAAGTGACTAAAAGACGAGTTGTTATTACCGGCCTGGGCACCGTTTCTCCGGTGGGTTTAACCGTTAAAGAAAGTTGGGAAGCCGTATTGGCAGGAAAAAGCGGAATTGCAATGATTACCGATTTTGACACTGAAAGTTTTGCCACTCAATTTGCAGGACAGGTTAAAGGTTTTGATGTTAA
>Ga0233403_10000519_pt1 | contig 18216 bp, 18 predicted proteins | sample Na_oxic_1_MG_FD_179866 | JGI IMG/M metagenome (GOLD analysis project Ga0233403, IMG submission 179866) | Seawater microbial communities from Saanich Inlet, British Columbia, Canada - Na_oxic_1_MG | ecosystem: Environmental > Aquatic > Marine > Inlet | place: Canada: British Columbia | collected...
TTTACCCCTACGTGCCAGTCTCTCTCCTGCTCAAACACCATTTTGATGCACTCGCATTGGCCCCTTCGATCAAAGTGCCCATGTTAGCCGTGATGTCTCAACATGATCAGATTATTAGTTTTTCACATTCTGTTGCACTGATTGAAGCTTGGGGTGGTGTAACGCATCAAACCACCATTCAAAACACGGTTCATAATAATGTTCATGTCGGAGAAGGTTATTGGGACAGTATCAGCGCGTTTTTAAATCGTTTGGAAATGTGATGGGCAACCACAAGGGATTGCCCATACAACCTTTTGTCTGGGCAATCCCCACGCCTTTTTTGAAATTATCTGAATATCACAACCTCTTTAGCACAAGCTATGAATGTCTTTATCTTGTTATACCTTGGTTTTATAGTTGAGTTTAGCCTCATCACCAGTCATGCCTCGGAATCCCCAACAATGTGCGGGTTGTTCTTTTATGGTGATTTCAATATCTACCGGCGATATACCCAGTTGTTTTTCAATTTGCTCAAATAAAGCCTTGATCAAGGCCTTTTGCGTGTTTTTTTCACGGCCCTGCATCATATTGATCTCAATCACCGTGTAAGCATCACTTCTACCACCAGGATAATAGAAATCTTCCTTGTTCATCGGTATAAATCTATGAGCCCGTTTGTCTTCTGGCATACCCAGGATTGATTGCATACAACCGTGAATCACATCAGATAATTTGGGCTTGATTTGATTCAGATTTTCTTTAATTCCATAAACGATAATCATGATTTTCCTCTATGTATACTTTCCACCGTTACACAAGCGTTTGTTCCTGGGCGCATTCCCAAAAAAAGGGTCATTATTAAGCAGCAGCGAAGCAAAATAAATTTTGCACTCCAAGTGCCACGCAAAATAAATTTCCTTTAAAAACTCACTAAAGTCGATACGCATCGCCTTTTTAGTATCTTTTTTATCTCCACCCCCTTCTATATAAATCCTAATTTCCTTTACCATTGATTGCCCCCAATCTCTCCCATCAACCAAAGTTCACCTAGAGAATATTTTTCTAGCCAGGTTTTCAGTCGTTGCGAATCAAGACGATGTAAGTGGCTTCCGTCATCATCATGTTCACAAATTAAAACGGCATCAGCATATTCAGAAAGCGCAGAAACTAAACCATCTGAATGTGTTGTGACAATCAATTGGGTTCGCTGCGATGCTTCAATGAGCAAATCAGCAATGCTGGGCAAAATGTCAGGATGCAAACCAATTTCTGGCTCTTCAATGCACAATAACGGTGGTGGCGTTGGATCAATCAGCAAAGCCATTAAAAATAAATAATGCAAGGTACCATCTGATAAACGAGGTGCCGGCGTAGGTTGACTCAGGCCCTTTTCACGAATAAAGATTTGCACAGTGCCACCATAAATTTTGATACTCAGTTCTTCAGCGTTTTCATAAAACTTTTGGAACTGTTCAAACACCCGTTGGCTCTTAAGTTGATATTGCAAATTATTTAAAATCAAACCGAGATTGCTACCCTCTTCTTCCAAAGGATGTTCAGGTAAATCAGTCTGTTGCGGCTTTCTGAGAACGGAACCTTGACCAATATGCCAATTGCGATATAAGCCAATTTCAGAAAACTGTTTTTTGAGATAGAAAAGTGCCTCGTAAAGTGTCTTATCATACTCAAGCCCTTCTGAATTTGATTGGAATCCTTGTGCAATAACAGATTGTTCGGGCGCATGGTGATGGCCCTTATTGATTTCTAATCCCTGAATGACTTCATTCACTATTTCAAGTCTCTGATTAACACTCGTAAAAGTCAGTTGATAATCGAGCCCTTGTTTAGTACCATTATCAAGAACAACGCCAATTTGAGCGGTGGGATTGTTATTTTCTCCGCCTTTCCAAAGAAATTCATTAGACACCACCGCCTTTACGAATAGGTACCAATAAATGACTTGGAGTCGCCTTTAAAAAGCCAAACGCTTCAATGAGGTTAGATTTCCCAGAACCATTGGGCCCAATTAACACATTGAGAGGCTGTAATTCGATTTCTTCGCCTTGACTGCCGTAAGAGAGAAAATTTTGTAATGTTATCTTTTTGAACAGTTTTTTGCCTTCCATTTTCAGTTATCAGTTATCAGTTATCAGTTATCACTTATCACTTATTATCAAATCTGTTTGCACACTGAAGGTATTGCTCTCATCGTTATACACAAGTCGCTTTATACTGCCAACCGCCATAATTTGCGCTTTTTGTAAATACCTTTAAAATTTATATGGATATCTTGGGTTAGTCACCTTTAGGTGACTTGAGCTTTTAGACAACTGCTTTAGCTGTTGGCTTAAATGTTAAAGTAATAGCGACCTTATGACAATGCTAAGTATAGCTTAGTTTTTTGTTCCAACTTTATTTAGTTTGCTTCGCTTTTCGTGCAAGGGAATTTAATAACATGACTTTATCACACAAAACGGTTTTTAAATATAGCCTAAACCTATTATGGATGCTGTTAATAACAACACTTTTGACTGAAACGATATTTAGATTATATCATCAAGTCAATCCCGTCTTTATTTTTGAACATCATGATTATAACCGTTTCCGGGGCAAAGCGTTCGCTGATGAGTATGATTTCACCTTAAATTCAAAAGGATTTAAAGATATCGAATTTGGCCCAAAGCAGAAAAACGTGTTTCGCCTATTAGCGATAGGCGATTCTTTTGCTTACGGTATCGTGCCCTATCAATTTAATTATCTAACCCTTTTGGAAGAACAGCTCAATCAAGCACAAAACAGGGTTGAAATTCTCAATATGGGTATTCCGGCAATCGGCCCAAAAGATTATGTTTCGGTTCTGATTAAGGAAGGCTTAGCCTTAAAACCTGATGGCGTAATCGTCTCTTTTTTTATCGGGAATGACTTTTTTGAAAACGAACGCGCTTTATATTCCCACTCCTATCTCTTTGCTTTCTTAAAGTATTTGTGGAATATTCGCGCTCATTATCAAGGCAATGTTTTTCATGGCAAAGCCGTTTATCAAGATGCTCAAAAGACGTTTTCTGATGAGAAATTTTTTGAAATAGAGGCAGCGAGAAGTCGTATTTATCAAACCAATACGGCACGATTTGAAGTCTTATTGAATCACACGCTTTCTCAGTTAGAACACATTAAAAAGATATGTGACAACAACAACATTCAAATGAGGCTGGTTATCATCCCAGATGAAGTGCAAATCAATCAACCGCTTCAATCAGAAGTGATAACCGCTTTAAAAATGAAACCCGAAGCCTTTGATTTTTCATTGCCAAACCAACGGCTATCGCAAGCACTTTTGAGGCTTAACATTAACCATCTTGATTTATATCCTGCATTCTTGCAAGCTTCAGCCGAAAAACGGCTTTATAAACCGAATGATAGTCATTGGAATATTGCGGGTAATCAGTTAGCGGCATCCCTCATCAAAGATTATTTGTCTTCAGTTGAATGGCAGATAGAACGCTGAGAGTTCAGCGTTCAGCGATTTATCGCTGTGCAAAAGGCCTTCGCAAAATAAATTTGGAACGAAAATTGGCCCGATGCAATTTAGCTTCAGTTGAATGGCAGATAGAACGCTGAGAGTTCAGCGTTCAGCGATTTATCGCTGTGCAAAAGGCCTTCGCAAAATAAATTTGGAACGAAAATTGGCCCGATGCAAAATAAATTTTTCACTAAAATCGGGCCGAAGTACAATTCAAGCAAGATTGATAATGACTTTTTTTAGGAATGCGCCCCATAATGCTAGGTTCAATATCCTCATCTTTTTAAAAGAACTCAATACGAATAAAAATCAACGAATACACTTAATATCAACATCAACATTCGCTTTTAGCCAAACCCGATCAGCGGTGAGTACAGAAGCACCACGCATTCGCGCTGTCGCAAGACAAGCCCTATCTCCAAGAGATAATCCCTGTTTCCGTGTTAATGTACGCAAATGTCCAGCTTCATAAGCCATTTTGTCATCAAAAGGCACAATAGTCAGATTCAAGGCGGGTAAAATGTCTTGAATTTCGGATTCTGACATACCCCCTTCAATCAGTTTAGTGACAACCTCAGCAAGATTGACAGTGCTGATTGCAGCGTGTTTTATTGAAGCGGCTACCTGCTCCGCACCGGCTTCTTGCTGAACAAAGGCAAGAAGTGCTGACGCATCCAAAATAACTTCTTCATTCACAGGTAGCCTCCCGTCGTCTTTCCGCTATTAATTCATCAGCTAAACTTCGCCCAGCAGGTACAGATTTCCGAACCAGTGTTTGAACGATTTTAACCGGATCATGTGGTGAAACAATAACCAGTTTATTACCTTTTAATTGTACTGTCACTTCATCACCGGCTGAAAGTGCTAATATTTGCCGATATTCTTCAGGGAGTGTCAAACTGCCATTTGAATCAATTTTAAGTTTCTGTTCCATGATATTTTCCTTCTAATGAGGGATTGACAAAACGCCAACGTGCAACAATAATCAAAGAATGACAGGGTATCACTTCTCAGTTATTGTTTTATCGTTTCTGTTGAATCGTTTTGCAAGATGCCTATTTTGCCTATTTTATTTAGCCTCTTTGAAGATATTGGTAATGCTTATTTTTCAAACAGTGTAGCAATTCATACAACTTATTGAGACGATAAACGTTTTCTTGATAAGCTTTTGTGGAAGGTGACTCAATCAGTTTGTCTAACAACAGCTTACCTTCATAAAGAATCGCTTGACTAAAAAACGTTATAAATTTTTTGCGATTGCCATTATCGCCTTTGATTTGGACAACATCTAAAATATCTTCTTGTTCATCTATTGTGAGTTTTCTATCTCTTGATTTGCCAATTTTGGCAAAATCCGATTTGGCTAACCAATAGTAGAAAGGTTCAGATAATTCTACTGTGCAAGCTGGTTGCCCATTGATACCATAAAACGTAATGTCTAACACGGGCGCATTCCCAAAAAAAGGGTCATTATCAATCTCAATCAGGCCTTCGCGAAAATAAATTTGGAACGAAAATCAGGCCTTCGCAAAATAGAGTTGTATCTAAAGTAAGCCAATTCATAGGTGTTCTGGATTATTTTAAGTCATTGATTTTTAAATGATAAATGATGAATTATGAATAGTCGAGTCGATATCTTCATTGCTTTGAAAAGTCATTCCATTCATAATTCACCATTGAAAAACTTAAATAAAAATCCCGAACACCTATGTAAGCCAATTATAAAAATAAAATAAATTTGTAATATAAATCAGATATACTGCCAACCGTCACACAAGCGCTTTTTGTAAATGCCTTTAAAATTATATGGATATATTTGTTAGTCACCTTTAGGTGACTTGAGCTTTTAGACAACTGCTTTAGCTGTTGGCTTAAATGTTAAAGTAATAGCGACCTTATGACGATGCTAAGTATAGAAGCAAAATAGGTTACCATTTTTTGTTGTTTTATAGTTGCTTATTTTTGCTTTAAAACCAACAAAGTCATATCATCATATACTTTTTGCGTACCAATAAATTGTTTGACATCTACAACAACCGCTTGTTGGATTTCATCAACAGTGCGTTGCCAGTTTTGCTTGATAACTTCACAAAGCTGTTCTAGTCCATATTGGACTTGATCGGGATTGATGGCTTCGGTAATGCCATCGGTATAAAGTACCACTACATCTCCCGCATTCAATACGAGCTGGGTTTGTGCAATGAAATCAGAGATGTTTTCCTCTAAACCAATTGGAAAACCTAAATCAATGGTGTCTATCAATTCTACTTCGCCGTTTCGCACTACGATCATGTTCTCATGCTGTCCACTCAAACTCACTTGTCCATCTTGATAGTTTAATAATGCAAGAGTCAGGTTTTTCTCGCAATTCATTCGTTGTACATTGTTGTAAATTGCTTCATTGAGGGCACTCAAAAATTTGACCGGATCTGTTTCGTTATTCGCGAAAAGTGTTCGCACGCCCATTTGGATCATAATGGCTAAAACACCGCTTTCCAATCCATGTCCCGTCACGTCACCGATACCACATAAAACATGACCCTTGTGTTGTTGAACATCGTAATAATCACCCCCTACTTCATTGGCAGGTTCCAAAAAAACCGCGATTTCTAAACCCTCAACTTGCTGGAGTTCTTTTTTGGTGGGTAAGAGCATCTTTTGTAGGCAACGTGTTATGTTTAATTCTGAAGCCAGACGCATATTTTCCGTTTGAAGGCGCAGATTAACCGTTAACTCACGAAATGATCTTAGGGAGGATACCATGACGGTAAACAGTTTTTGGGCGGTTAATTCCGATTTTTGTTGATAATCATTAATGTCATATTTAACAATGACCTCTTGTTCGGGGGCTTGACCAGGTTGCCCAGTGCGTAAAACAATCCGAACCAGATGATTGCTAAATTCATTGCGAACATATTCAGCGAACTTGAGACCAGAATCATCTTCTTCCATCACCACATCAAGCAAAATCATAGCGAGGTTTGGATGAGTTTTTAAAACTGCCTTGGCTTCTTTGATAGAGTAGGCACTGTGTAAGATTAATCCTTTACCTTCAAAACTAAAGTCGCAAAGTACCCGTTTTGTGATGTGGTGTACTTCAACGTCATCATCAACGATAAGCACTTCCCAAGAATTTTGAGGTTCTTTTCCTGAATCTGACTGCTTTTCATCTGAATCTTCGTCATCCACAAAGCATAATTCTTCATCATCTTCAGAAAAAAGTAATTCATCATCATGGTCATTGGAATGGGTTTTTTCCAAAATTGTCATATTTGTATTTATCCTGTTACTAAAAAAGGGTAATAGTTGTGATAATTAATGGAGTTCAAAGCGAAGCTTTGTTAGCCCTCGCACAAAGCTTCTCGAACTCTATAACGGTACTGTCACCGTTATAATTTGCGCTGTTAGTCACCACCACCTGACTTGAGCTTTTAGACAACTGCTTTAGCTGTTGGCTGTTAGAATCAATAGGTCGCTATTATATGACGGTGCTAAGTAAGTACTGAACCATAAATTTTCAGGTATTTTAATAGAAGCAACCAGAAGAGGGGCAACCACAAGGGATTGCCCCTACGCGCTACCATGTAGGGGCAATCCCTTGTGGTTGCCCTTTGCGGTAAAATACCTGTTTATTTGTGCTTCAGTACTTAGAACTTCTTTTCTGAAGCCTCTCCCCATTTTTATTTTGATTGAAGGGGTAATTCAATGGTAAAAGTAGTCCCCTGTTCAAGTTGACTTTCTACCCGGATCTGCCCTTTGAGTCGTTGAGTGACTAGATTAAAGACGATATGTAATCCCAAACCACTACCCCCTTGGGTGCGCTTGGTGGTAAAAAAGGGTTCAAAAATACGCTCTTTAACGTCCGGATGCATTCCTTTGCCATCATCTTGATATTGTAAAATCAATTGATTTTCTACTGATTGGAAGTTAATAGTGATCAAGCCAGCCTTCCCTTTATCATAGCCATGAAGCAATGAATTGATGACAAAGTTTGTAATAATTTGTGAAAATGCCCCTGGATAGCTGTTTAAACATAATTTATTATCGCCATGAATCTGAATTTGGTGTTGGGTGCGTTTTAGTTTGGGTTTCAGATTGAGCAAAATTTCCTCAAGGTAGGCTTTTACATTGAAAATGCGCTGTTCTTCACTAGATTGGTCAACAGCGACTTGTTTAAAACTCCGGATTAATTCCGCTGAACGATTTAGATTCGAGAAAATTTGGGTATTGTTGTCACGAACATCATCAATAAACCGGATTAAAGCGGAACGTTTCATTTTACCGCTTTCATACACTTTTACAAATTGACTCGTTTGCTGCTCTAAAAGTGAAGAGGCCGTGACACAGATACCTATGGGGGTATTGATTTCATGGGCCACACCTGCGACTAAACCACCAAGTGCGGCCATTTTTTCAGATTCAACCAGTTGGTTTTGCGTTGCTTTTAGGTTCTCAAGCATTTGAGAAAGTGCTTGGTTTTTTTCTTGTAATTTATGGGTTAAATCACGAATGCTGAGATGGGTCGTCACACGCGCTAACATTTCTTTATATTGTATAGGTTTAGTAATATAATCTACTGCACCACTTTCAAAACCTTTAACCTTATCTTCAACACTGGTCAAAGCCGTCATAAAAATAACGGGAATTTCTTGAGTTATTTCAGAAGTTTTAAGGCGGCGACAGGTTTCAAAGCCATCTATCCCCGGCATCATGACATCTAATAAGATAATGTCGGGTTTGGTATACTGTGCCATTTCAATGCAGGATTGCCCATCACGCGCTGCCATAATCTCAAAACCCAGATCGCCTAAATAATCAGTGATTACGCTTAAGTTGGTGGGATTGTCATCAATAATTAAAATCGTATAGTCCTGAAAATCAAATGGTGTAGGCATTTTTGAGATGGCATTCATACTTTTTCCTCCCAATATTGTTTAATTAAAGCCAACAATTGATCTCTTTCAAAGCCCTTTGCTAAACGGTGTAATTGACTCGTAAATGGGCCATATTTTTCATCCAATTCTTCAATGTATGCCGCCCGTTCCAGAATTTTTCGCATTTTGCCCATCATAGCCAATTCATATAAAATGTCCAATTCCTCAGCGGATGGCGGAATGATTGGCCCATCTTTGCTAACCGCTTTTGCTTGAGCAACGTCTTTTTCCTTGGAATCGCTGTAAACCCATTCCAGCTTTAAGTGCGTTTCTAACAAAATCAACAGTTTAGAAGCACTAACGGGCTTGGGCAAAAAAGCATCACAGCCAACTACCCGGCTTTTTTCTTTGTCCATATCAAACACGCTCGCTGAAACAGCAAAAATAATGATGTTTTCCAATTCAGGGATTTGACGTATTGCTTGCACCGCTTCAAAACCCGTCATGACGGGCATGAGCAAATCTGTCAAAATCACATCAGGCTGAATTTCCTGAGCTTTTTCTACTTCTTCCTGACCATTTTTTGCCAACACGACTTCAAAGCCAAGCGGTTCAAGTAGATGCAGTAATACCAAACGACCGGCCGGTTTATCATCGACCACTAATATTTTACGCCGTTTACCTTTATAACCTGTAATCTTTTCTTGTTGAACAATTTCTTCTTGGGTGTCTACTGCTGTAACGACTGGCAAAGTTAAATCAAACCAAAAAGCACTCCCTTTGCCTAATTCACTTTTTACCTTGATTTCATTTTCCATGACTTTGACTAGTTGGCGGCTAATCGCCAAACCTAAGCCAGTACCAGCAGAACGACGTTGCGTATCACCCACTTGTTCAAAGGGCAAAAATATTTTTTCTAATTGCTCTGGAGTCATGCCTACACCGGTATCTTCTACTTCAAAACGAAGGCTACTCAAAATCCTCTCTTTGTCTATCACTTGATTATCAATCACAGACACTTGCAAAGTCACACTACCTTGATCGGTGAATTTAATGGCATTGCCTAACAAATTAATTAAGACTTGTCGCACTCGTTTTTCATCTGCTTGCACCCCTTCTGGCAAAGTATTGAGGGCCTTATAATCAAATAATATATCTTTTTGTTGCGCCCGCATACGAATAATACCAGCAATGCCTTCCAAAAAATTGGGAAAATGGAAGGTGGTAGGGTAAAGTTCCATTTTACGCGCTTCAATTTTAGACAAATCTAAAATATCATTAATCAATGTTAATAAGTGTTCACCGCTTTGATGAATGATATCCAAAGCATCGCTAATTGTTGTATCTATACCTTGTCGTCGTTTAAGGATTTGGGCATAACCCAAGATACCATTGAGTGGCGTTCGCAGTTCATGGCTCATATTGGATAAAAATTCACTTTTGGCTTCGCTTGCCATATCAGCGGCTTTTTTAGCCTTTTGCAATGCCACATTAGTTTGTGCGAGTTCAGCAGTGCGTTCTTGTACACGTTGTTCTAGTTCACGGTTTAAGCTTTGTAATTCGGTTTCGGCATATTGACGTGCATGCGCCATTTTGAAAAAATTCGTTGCGAGTTCTCCTAACTCGTCCTTCGTTTGAAGGACAACTTGTTGCTGATAATTGCCCGTCGAAAATTCTTTAATCGCTCCCATGAGTCTATTGATACCTGATGAAATATTCCGAGCAATCACACCAACAAACCCGGTGATTACAATCGTCAATCCCAAAGACAAGGAAAAAACCATGCCTAAGAATTTTTTCATCGTGTCAATCAACTGATGATAAGAACCCTCAGCAAGCTGTTTAGAAAAGACAATAATGGTCTGTGATTTAATCAGCACTTCGATCACAATTTGTTTTTTCAGTGTTTGACATAAATCAGCATCAAATTCAGAGTTTTTTGCAGTTTGCTGGCATTGTGCCATTTTATCGGTTAACCGGGAAAATTGATCACCCAAACGCCGATATTGAGAATAGGTTTTTTTAAATTCATGGGAAGGTGCGATTTCTTTGATAACGAGAATATTCTCTTCTAGTTTGGTATAAATTAGAGACCATTGTTGATGAATACGTTCCTCATGGTGCAATAAATATTCATAAGTAAGTCGATTGAGTGCCAACACGGTTTCATTGAGTTGTTTGATTTGTTCATAATGCTGGTAACTGGTTGAAATTTTTTGATATCCCCAAGTTGAGAGTAAAGCAACTAACACCAGAATGATAATGTTAGTTATGATAACGAGGTGTAGTTTGCGTTGAATTTTCATTTTATGAATCTCCTTGTAATCACTAACAATGCTTTATTAAATTAAACCAAAGGGCAACCCCTCTTCTTGGTTGTTTCTTTTAATTAAAATACCTGAAAATTTATGGTTCAGTACTTAAAGGACGCTAAAAAGGCCTTAAAAATAGACTTTTGCGTCTTTTGCGTTATTGTTTTTTGATTTTTTGAGGGCATTCAGTCCCGAAGGCAACTTAAAGGGCTAGATGCATGGTACGATTTAACACCGGCGAAAAGCTTGAAACACTGACGATTTAGCGAATAATTTCAACGGCTTCTGGTTTAACTTCCGCTAATGCCTCAGTATAAATTTTATCCAAATAATTGGGACGATTTTCTTCACTCAGCAATCCATGCTTGATAGCCCAGCGAGCTTCAGCTTCCATAGTGGTAAGCAAAGATTGAGATAATGAGAGTTCAAAAATATAATTACTCCATACTTCCGAAATTTTTGGCACAGTCATTCCTCGTTTTTGGGCGATAATCTCAATGGATTCTTGGGGGTGATTTTCCATAAATTGTGCTGTTTTATTCAAAGTTTGTAGCACTTTTTTCAGAGTATCTTGTTCAGTTTCAACAAAATTCTTGTTGCACACCAAGTTATGCGTTTTGGTATAGACACCTGGCTCCGCCAATTCTACTGCTTTATCACCTAGCCCATTTTTGGCCTGTTGTAAATAAGGTTCCCGCATGGAAAAAGCATCAATCTCACCTTGAATCAGCGCGTTAGGCAATTTGTCTGCCTTCATATAAATAATGTTGATATCGCTGGGTTTTAAAAAGTTGTAAGTCAGAAAACGAGAGAGAAAGAAGTGAACGGCTGAACCTTTTTGAGTGGCAAGCGTTTTTCCTTTCAAATCACTCGGTTGTTGGATACCATGATCACGACGGGCGACAATCCTAACTTCATTGTCGGCACTGCCTAAGGTTGTCACCAAACGCAGAGCTTCATGTTTAAAAGTGTTAAACATAAATGCCGCTTCTGACGTAGTAGCCAGATCAACCTCGTTATTCACTAAGGCACGTAGCGCAATTTTGCCACTTTGATAAGGTTTAAACTGGACATCAAGTCCCTCATGGAAAAAATCTTTGGCATATGCCACCCAGATTAATGAGTTGATGATAGGTGTTGCCGCTCCAATAGCAACCGTTTTTTGCGGAGGGGGAGAGATAAAACCTGGTATTGTCATAGAACCAAGTACCACTAAGATGAGAAGGATTACAATCGTTAACCCTTTTTTTTGCATTTTGTTTTCCATTGTTACTATCCTATTATTATATTCGGAAAAATTCGGAAAAGTCTGTAAGTCATTGAAAGTATTGGATGCAAAAAAGTTTTCCGAAGTTTTCAGTATTATTGAAATAATTTGTTGTTATTTCGTAAAATGGGTGTGGTAACGATCAAAAAGATATTAAAAGACGTGAGATTATACTGAGCATCATCATAAACTGAGCTTTTTTTGCCATTTCAACGAGAGGATAAATTCTTTTTTAATTAAGAAAGATGAACTACAGATTTCTCGCTTTGCCCGAAATGACACGCAAATTGTGACAGTGTATCTATCAATTTTATCATTACTACAAATGGGATGATTTTCCTTAAAAATTGTAGTGATCAACAGGATGTTAAACCGAAAATGAGTGGATTTTCAAATCTAAAATATTGATAGAACGCTGATTAATATTAATGGCCTGTTCAACATCTTACTTCCCACTACAATTTTCCTTAAAAATCGACTTGAAAACGCATTTGGAAAATGTTCGGATCATCATTTCCGATAGCACTGCCATTAGCATTGGCATATTGATCATTATCAACCATAATGTAATTTGCCATCACGCGCATTTGTTTACTGATATACCAATTTATGCCAAAGGCGATATTTTTCTCTTGACCACCAGTGAAGAGGCCATCATTAAAGTTAAGTACATTGTAACGGGCAGCCATTTCCCAAGCACCCCGTTTACTTTTTGGCTTGACGCGGGTAAATCCCCCTTTTTTAAACTTGTAGGGCCGTGATTCTCCCGTTAAAAACCAACTACCCAACACGTACCAACCATCCAATGTCACTTCGGAAAAATCACCTTCGCTATTGATATCGGTACGGATATATTCGCCTTGCAAAGAAAAAGCATTCAAGACACCAACGGCTTCCAAACCATATCTCTTGTAATTATCAACCTGGCTTATTTTGCCAGTATCAACATACCTCATGCTAGTGATATGAGACTCTGGACGCGCTCTAAATCTCACTTGCTTGGCCTCACCAGGTTCACGGTATGAGGTAGCTACTCCAAAATGCAACAGGCGTGTTTTAGAACGAATAGGCACGTAAGTCAAACGAACACTCGTACCCCATCCTTCATCTCCTTCCTCTTCGACATCTGTATCAAAAGATTCGCCAAATAGGCCTGTACCGGCAGTCCAGTTTTGTCCAAAAACTTGGGCACGAACACCAATCTTACGACCGGCTATGAAAGCATGATTTAACGCACGTTCCATTAAAGTCGAATTTTTGGTATTCGTATTGTTTTCTAATCCAAATGGTTCTTTGGTATGACCCACTGTTATGACAAGCGGTTCTAAACCAAAGTAAGAGACAGAGGCCTCTTTTACGCTTACCGAACCAGTCGCAAAATCAGGATCAAATCGAAACAGCCAATCTTTAAATAGCGTACCTTTTAGCTCCAAACGAGCAAAGCGAAGTTCGGTGCCATTTCCCAAAGGATTTTTATCTTCATCGTAAAAAGCAGTATCAATCAAAAGACGACCCCCTAAATCAAAAGCAAAACGCTTATCAAAAGTAGAAACAGTAATTCCACCATCCGTTTTTACTTCTACTGGTTTCAATTTTTCATACTGTTCTTGCGAAATGGTTTTGTTTTCTTGGAGAATTTTAAGGAGTTCTCCAATCTCGTCATGATCAGCATGAACTGTGTTTAGGTTGATAGTTGCTAACATGAACAATATAAAAATACGACGGGCATGTCTTTTAAGACTATCAGCCCCTATTTGAAATATTTTTCTCAAAGAATTTATTAATTGCATTTTGATAACCTAAATTTTAGGTTTGTTTATACGGGGGCCCTGGAGGGCGCATTCCTAAAAAAAGGGTCATATTGATAAATTTTGAAGGCCCGCTTTTCGTTCCAAATTTATTTTCGCGAAGCTTTTCGTTCCAAATTTATTTTGCTTTCGGCCAAGACTGATAATTTTTTTGGGAATGCGCCTGCACTGGAATTGCCCTCGTGGGAAAGCTTCAGAGGGGTGATATGTGTGTTAATAATTAATTGTTAATTGTTAATTGTTAATTGTTAATGACAAACGAGGAATAAAAACGGGAGCAACTTTTGATTGGACAAAAAACCTGATTTTGGGAACCTAGGTTGCCCCTATCAGTTTGCCCTGACGCTTTTCAACATTCGATGTTCAAAAAATTTTTGCGTGCAAAAACTTGAACCTCGAATAGAGTTCACTTCAGTGCCACAGAGTGTCACAGAGAATAAGTCTATGATTTCTTGCATTATTATACAAAATGCTTGCTTTGTAAATATGTAGGTCAACAAAAGTTTTTTGGTAGTGCTGCAATGTGGGTGATGAAAGTTATAGATATACTTAGCATCGCCATAAATTGCGCTTTTAAGAAAATTTTCGTTCCTTGTTATTTTGCGTGTTTTTTTCGTTCCAAATTTATTTTGCGTGTTTTTTTCGTTCCAAATTTATTTTGCGTGTTTTTTTCGTTCCAAATTTATTTTGCGTGTTTTTTGGAGTGCAAATTTATTTTGCGAGGATTTGATAATAGCGACCTTATGACGATGCTAAGTATAGAACGCTGATTTGATTGATAATGGCCTGATTAACACTGATTAAAATCAAAAAAAATCAGCGTTTCAGGCAAAATTTTTTGCGTGCGTGCAAAAACTTATGCCTGGAAATCAGGCCATAAGAAGCCGAATCAGCATTTTATCATCTCACCCACATTGCAGGCACTGGGGTAGTTGAATGGGATTGATTCAAATCAATGAGTTAGCTTGATAAATACCATTAAATATTAGTGGTTAAAAAAATAGATTTATGAGGGGATAGAAAAAATTCATGAGATATCATCGGCTTTGATTTGATTAGTTTTATAAATCAATTCTATCAAACCCTCTTTTCTAAAAAGTCCCTCTATATTAAAAGAATTTACTGTTAAAAAGCACGCTTATTGAAGCTTTCCCATTCAATGAGCCCAGTGCCGTCAATTCGCTATACTATAGATATTTATATTATTTTCAGATATCAAATCAAGCCCTAATGAACTTTTTTATTAAACAACAAGGCCAAGGTAAACCTTTGATTTTATTACATGGTTGGGGATTTAATGGCGAAATTTGGAACACTATCGCGGCTGAATTATCCCAACAGTGGACGGTTTATCAAGTCGATTTACCTGGACATGGGCGCAGTCCGATGAGTGAATATCGTTTGCCGACTCTTGTTGAACAGTTAGCTACTGATTTACCTCAAAAAGCAGTCTGGATCGGCTGGTCGTTAGGCGGTTTGTTGGCTTTGGCGATGGCAAGGTGGCAACCTGCTTCGGTACGGGCCTTAGTGTTGGTGGCCAGTTCGCCTCGTTTTGTCACGGCAGCAGATTGGCCTCATGCGATGCCACCGAGTGTATTAGAACACTTTGCACAACAATTACAGCATGATACGATGGGTACTTTACACCGTTTTTTAGCATTGCAGGTGAAAGGCAGTCAGGCCGCTCGTCAGCAACTTCGCACACTTCAGGCATTGTTAAAACAAACCGGTGTGCCTCAATCTGAAGCATTGCAAGCTGGATTGACCTTATTACAAAATACGGATTTACGTTCTGAATTATTGCAGATTCGCAGTCCGGCCTTATTATGTTTAGGGGGGCACGATACCCTTGTGCCTGCGGCTATGGGAAAAGATTGTCAACAATGGTGGCCGGCGTTGCATAAAGTGTGTATTAAACCGGCCGCCCATATTCCTTTTTTATCGCATCCAGAATTGTTTATGCCCATTTTACAAGATTTCTTATCTCAATGAGCCATTCTCATCCTGAAATTTAATTCTAAAATTAACACGCAATAATCCCATAAATGAACTCTTTTCCACCTGAATCTCTTTTGGATAAATCTCAAATATCTCACTCTTTCGATTGTGTTGCTGCAACATACGAACAGCAAACCAGTCTCCAAAAAAGCATTGGTGAGACGATGCTTGAACGTTTGGAATGGTTGAAATTGGCACCTCAACAGATTTTAGATGTTGGCGCGGGTACGGGTAGATTGACGCTTGCCTTGAGGCAGAACTATCCACAGGCCCAGGTTTATGGCCTTGATATTTCTCATAAAATGTTACTAAAAGCGCGTCAAAACGCGCCGTCTTTTCAAGACGCTTTTATTTGTTCTGATGCCGCTACATTGCCCTTTGCTGACAATAGTATAGATTTATTGATCTCTAATTTGATGTTGCAGTGGTGTAATGATATTCAAGTGATTTTTGCGGAATTTGCGCGGGTATTGAAGCCTGAAGGGGCATTATTTTTTTCCACTTTTGGCCCAGATACCTTGAAAGAATTACGCAGTAGTTGGGCTGCTGTTGATAATGCCAGTCATGTGAATCATTTTATTGATATGCACAACATCGGTGATGCTTTACTCTATGCCGGGTTAAGTAATCCTGTCATGGATGTCGATAGGTTTCTCTTGACTTATCAAGATGTGATGCCCTTGATGAACGACTTAAAAGCGATGGGGGCACATAATATGACAGCGGGCCGATCACGCGGTTTAATGGGAAAAGGTAGATTCAAAGCTATGTTGGCTGCTTATGAATCCTATCGTTCTTCAGAAGGTTGGTTGCCAGCAACTTACGAAGTCGTGTATGGACATGCTTGGGGTTCACAGACACCTTTAGAATCGTCTTCTGACAGCATAGCTATACCGATTGATCAAATCGGCGGGCGAAAACGGGATATTTAAAATCTTCTTGAGAGTTTGGTTCTAAAGCTTTTAGGTCAATTTTATTTATAACGCAAGAGACGCAAGAGATGCTTAGATTTCTTTTGACAGCATTTTTAGCGTCTTTAGCGTCTTTAGCGTTTATTGTTTTTTCAATCGCAAGAAAACCAGTTGCATTCGACATAAAACCCGCATGAAACGAAGTTCTGCGTAGTGAAACTAACCCAATTGTTATCGGTTGTGTAAACGACGCAACATCGCTAGATCGACATAACCGGCTTCTCCTGCTTCTCCTGCTAACACGGTGAAGGGTTGATCGGGTTCGCCTAAGTGATTCAAGACGAGCAATGCGCCGCTAAAATCTTCGTTGCGTGTGTAGTCACTTACGGTAATCAAGGTGGATAGATTGGCTGCGATGGCTGAGCGAATGCCGTTTTGGGAGTCTTCAAAGGCTATACAGTTTTCGGCCGGTAACTCTAATTTCTCTAGTGCGTAATGATAAATATCGGGGGCCGGTTTTTTAGCCTGTACGGCATTACCGGCCGCGATCACTTCAAACCAGTCTATGGATTCTGGCGCTAGACTGTTTTCTAGTAAGCTGGTGACATTTTGCGGTGTGGTGGTTGTGGCGATTGCTAATCGTATGCCTTCGCGACGCGCTTCTTCCAATAAGCGCCGTACTCCTGGACGTAATGGAATCGGGTGTTGTACCAATAAATTGGTGTAATGCGCTGTCTTCTGTTTGTGCAGTTCGGCAACAAAGGCATCCAAATCGTCTGGGCGTGGAAAGTCGGGGCGATAACGTTCCAGATAAAACTTCATGCGCTCTTTTCCACCTGTGACGGCTAACAATTCGCCGTACAGTTCAACGGACCAATCCCAGTCCAGTTTGTTTTCCGCAAAAGTGTCGTTGAAGGCGACACGATGAGCATCTCGCTCTGTTTCTGCTAGTGTGCCATCGACATCGAAAATGAATGCTTTTAATTCTGTCATGTTAATATATAACCTCTTTAAAGTTAAATCAGTCTAATCAGCGTGCTATCTCAATATGAGTACAACGGGTAAACGATGAGTACAACGGGTAAACGATGAGTACAACGGATGACGTGGATAAACGGATAAACCAGGAGTACAACGGATGACGTGGATAAACGGATAAACCAGGAGTACAACGGATAAACGATGAGTACAACGGATGACGTGGATAAACGGATAAACCTGGAGTACAACGGATGACGTGGATAAACGGATAAACCTGGAGTACAACGGATAAACGATGAGTACAACGGATGACGTGGATAAACGGATAAACCTGGAGTACAACGGATAAACGGATAAAGCAGGTCTTATCCGTTTATCCCCGTCATCCGTTGTACTACTCATTCTTGATTTCCGCGACGTTGCACCTCACAATCCGCTTCAATCTCAAATGCCCCTTTCTCATTATCCCGCAAATCGCAATCAATTATCGTCCCTAATCCTGCTTTTAACACCCATACGCCATGCCATGCATTTTGTTTAATACTACATTTTTCAACAACCGG
>Ga0233403_10000520_pt1 | contig 18211 bp, 10 predicted proteins | sample Na_oxic_1_MG_FD_179866 | JGI IMG/M metagenome (GOLD analysis project Ga0233403, IMG submission 179866) | Seawater microbial communities from Saanich Inlet, British Columbia, Canada - Na_oxic_1_MG | ecosystem: Environmental > Aquatic > Marine > Inlet | place: Canada: British Columbia | collected...
CACTTTGATCGAAGGGGCCAATGCGAGTGCATCAAAATGGTGTTTGAGCAGGAGAGAGACTGGCACGTAGGGGTAAATTTCTTGTGTAATGCTTCTGATACTATCGTAAGGCGATACCAAAATCACCGCTTTTAGGGGCCGTTGGGAGGCCAAATGAACGGCAACACCTGTCCCTAAACTGCGGCCAAAGGCGACAATGTTTTGATTGTCTATATCGGCCCGTTGTGCAACGATATCATAAATTAATACGGCATCCTGAAATAAATGCTTTTCGCTTGGTGAACCTTCACTCATGCCATAGCCTCGATAATTCACAACGAGCCATGACCAACCTTTGACATATTCAACATTCCTGATCCGTTTTGACACTTCTTCTGCGTTGCCGCCAAAGTAGATTAATAAGGGCGATTGTGGTTTCTGGGTGTTTTTGAGATACCAGCCATGCAATGTCACATTATCAGGCGTTTTGATTTGGAGTTCTTCAACATGAGGATATTCGTTTTTGACCCAGCTTAAGTGTTCTGGGCCCTTTTTGATCTGGATAAAAAGTAACCTCTCTTGAGAAAAATACAAGAAGGGATATAACAACAAGGGAATCGCAATCAAAACGCCAATTGCAATTCTGAAGACAAATTTTAGGAGAGATTTTAGGAAAGACATGGGTTTTTCTCGTGAACAATTGGATGTTAAATTAAAAATCTGCACAAAAGCTTTCATAAATTTTGCATTCCCAAAAGGCAGCAAAATAAATTTGGAACGAACAAAAGGCCGCAAAATAAATTTGGAACGAACAACGGGCCGCAAAATAAATTTGGAACGAACGGCGAGCCGAATAATGGTGGGCAACAAACACACGTTACCCACCCTACATAGAAGTCTAGTTATCTATTTAAAAACGCGCTGATAGTGTCCCAATAACCTTCTCCTATCTCAACATTATTATGATCCGTGTTTTGCATGGTGGTTTGATGCGTTACACCGCCCCAAGCTTCAATCAATGCAATAGAATGTTGATGGTTAATAACTTGATCATGTTGAGACATCACGGCTAACATGGGCACTTTGATCGAAGGGGCCAATGCGAGTGCATCAAAATGGTGTTTGAGCAGGAGAGAGACTGGCACGTAGGGGTAAATTTCTTGTGTAATGCTTCTGATACTATCGTAAGGCGATACCAAAATCACCCCTTTCAGAGGCCGTTGGGAGGCCAAATGAACGGCAACCCCTGTCCCTAAACTGCGACCAAATGCGACAATGTTGTTATTGTCTATATCGGCCCGTTGTGCAAAGGTATCATAAACTAATAGGGCATCATTGAATAAATGCTTTTCACTTGGCGAACCTTCACTCAAACCATAACCTCGATAATTGACAACGAGCCATGACCAACCTTTGAGATATTCAACACTCCATATCCTTTTTGACACATCTTCTGAGTTGCCGCCAAAGTAGATTAATAAGGGTGATTGTTGTTTCGGGCTGTTTTTCAGATAGTAGCCATGCAATGTCATATTATCAGGGGTTTTGATTTGGAGTTCTTCAACATGAGGATATTCTTTTTTGGCCCACCCTAACTCTTCTGGTTGCGTTTTTATCGGGATAAAAAGTAATCTTTCTTGATAAAAATACAAGAATGGATATAACAACAAGGGAATTGCAATCAAAACACCAAGTGTAATTCTGAACAAAAATTTTAGGAGAGATTTTAGGAAAGACATGGTTTTATATCGAATGCAACTGGTGAGCCTGCTATTGAAAAAAAATAAACGCTAAAGACGCTAAAGACGCTAAAGACGCTTTCTATCAAGAGAAGTGGAAATCTTTGCGTCTATTGCGTCTTTTGCGTTAAGTATTAAACCACAAATAAACAGGTATTTTACGGCAAAGGGCAACCACAAGGGCTTGCCCCTACACACCTGAAAATAGATGCTTCAGTACTTATTTATGTTTCCTCAATAAATCGATATCCAAAATTATCAAGCCGCTACCGCTATTTCAGCTTCTTGGGCCCTTGAATAGTATTTAGCAATATCTTCTTCACTGACTCGCGTTAAGGCATCTTTTGGCAAAATAGACAATAATTCCCAAGATAAATCTAGTGTTTCTAAAATGCTACGTTCACTGGTTTGGCCTTGTCCAACAAAGCGTTTTTCAAACGCTTCTGCAAAATCGAGGTAACTCCGATCTTGTTCTGACAGTTCTTCAGCGCCAATAATGGAAGCGAGATTACGCGCATCTAATGCGCGGGTGTAAGCCGCATAAATTTGGTTGGCAATACGGCCATGATCGGCGCGTGTATGATCTTTGCCGATACCGTCTTTCATTAATCGTGATAAGGATGGCGGCACATTAACGGGTGGATAAACGCCTTGGTTGTGCAGTTCACGGCTAAGAACGATTTGGCCTTCTGTGATATAGCCGGTTAAATCAGGGATCGGGTGAGTAATGTCATCACTTGGCATACTCACGACGGGTACCATGGTGATAGAACCATGTCGGTTTTTGATTCGCCCTGCACGTTCATAGATTTCGGCTAGATCAGAATATAAATAGCCCGGATAACCTTTACGGGCCGGTACGTCACCCTTGGCCGTCGCGACTTCTCGTAAAGCTTCTGCATAATGTGTCATATCAGTGATCACAACGAGTACATGCAGATCAAGATCATAAGCGAGATATTCGGCTGCCGTGAGCGCGGTACGCGGTAGTATCAGTCGCTCCATGGGGGGATCATCGGCGTGATTGATGAACATGACGACATTGTTCAATACGCCACTGGATTCAAATTCTTCTTCAAAAAAACGCGCATCGGCATAAGAAACGCCCATCGCTGCAAAAACAACGGCGAATTGTGATTCTTGCCCTGGTAATTTGGCTTGACGGACAATTTGCGCGGCTAGGCGATTATGCGGTAAACCGGAACCTGAAAAAATGGGCAATTTTTGCCCACGCACTAACGAATTTAATCCATCTATAGTGGAAATACCGGTTTGAATAAATTCACTGGGATAAGCACGCGCTGCGGGATTGACTGAAGAACCGTTGACATTGCGTTTTAAGTTAGAAATCAGTGGCGGCCGACCATCACGCGCTTGCCCAATGCCATTAAACATTCGCCCTAATATATCTGGGGAGAGTGGTAATTCAAAGGGTTCTTCTAAAAAACGGACCCAAGTATTGTCTATATCCAGATCGCTAGTGCCTTCAAAGACTTGCACTAGTACCATTTCTTGAGTCGTTTGTATTACTTGTCCATTACGCTTACGCCCAGTGTGATCACGCACTAGCACTCGATCACCAAGTGCTACATTTGGAATGCCACGTAAAAATAATAACGCATCGCGTACTGCCGAAGCCATACGATATTCTTTTTCTTTCATCACTTTTCCTCAGTTTGTTCAGGCAAGCCGTGACGACGCCAAGCAATCATACCGCCTGCCAATTGAGTCACGTTTTGAAATCCATAACGGCGCAACAGTCTCACTGCCGGAATACTACGATGAGCACTGAGACAAATCGCTATAACCGGTTGCTCTTTATCGAATGTCAGCGTATCCATTTTTGAACGTAATACGGTTATAGGGAGACTGACTGCTCCCGGCAAATGTCCCTTTTGCCATTCTTTGTGAGTACGGACATCAAGCAATTGAGGAGATAAGGCTGGGTTTTGCAGCTTTTCTGCAAGTGTACTTGGTAAGATTTCGGGTACCGTTCCAAATGGTAACCACCAAAACAGTTTAGTTGAAAATGATTCTGAAGAGGAAGGGGTTTTTATCATGATTTTTAATTTCTTCTGAATGGTGGGATCGCTGTCGGATCGATTGTGGGAAAATTTTTAATTCTATGGTACCCGCTTAGGCGCATTTCCAAAAAAAGGTCAAGCAAAATAAATTTTGCACTCCAAACTAAAGCAAAATAAATTTTGCACTCCAAACTAAAGCAAAATAAATTTTGCACTCCAAACTAAAGCAAAATAAATTTTGCACTCCAAACTAAAGCAAAATAAATTTTGCACTCCAAACTTAAGCAAAATAAATTTTGCACTCCAAACTAAAGCAAAATAAATTTTGTATTCCAAACTTAAGCAAAATAAATTTTGCACTCCAATAAACCGCAAAATAAATTTGGAACGTAAAAAAACCGCAAAATAAATTTGGAACGTAAAAAAACCGCAAAATAAATTTGGAACGTAAAAAAACCGCAAAATAAATTTTTAACGAAAATCGGGCCTTCAATATTTATTTTGATGACTTTTAGAAATGCGCTCCACCCGCTTACCCACCCTACATTTTATATTCTTTCCGATGGTGATGATAATAAATCAATGGCCTACCTAAAACCTTAATCCGATTTTGAAGCCATATTGCCTGACTTCACCTAAAAACGTCACTTCTCCATTGATAACCAACAGTGGAAACGGTGAAAATTGTACACCCGCAATGCCCCGGTAATCAGTTTCATTGACTTCATCTAGTTCTACCAGACTGGTATTTTCATTGCCTCTCACTCTGATAATGGAGGCACCCGCATAAGGCGTTAACATCAAAAATCCCTTGCTAATCAACAGATCAAGCGATTGTGTGTTCAGATCAATATCATCAACGCCAGACAATTGACTGTAACTGCCTCTGATACTCACTGCTGGGGTTAATATCCCGCCATCAAGTAGGGCATATTTGGCCTCAATGCCCCACAAATCAATATTGGTATCCGGCACGTTCACATACATCGCCCCCACGTCGATCCCAAAGGGCAAACCTTTCTGAACATGCAGCCGAGGAACAGGAAGCTGGGAAAAGGGATCATTGTCATCAACCAGTATCTTCCAATATCGCTTACCGTCGCTGATATCCGTTGTCACGACTTCAAGGGAGACATCAAATCCAGTCATACCCAAAGTCTCGGCTGGGGCCATCGGATTGAACAACAGAGATGCGCCAAATTCCTTGACAAAGTCCTTAAAATCTTCCTGTGAAATGATATCCGTAAATTCAATATCTTTTGCAGCGGCCAAACTGGCGAACGCTGATAAGCATAAGATTAATAATAGCTTTTTCATCATCTATCCTTTGTGGTTGTGTTTAAAATCATGATGAGCGATTTAACTTATAAACGGATTGATGCTACTGCTTTTAATTCTTAGTTGTCAACTCGCGGTACGGGTTCAGTTCAATGCACGATTAAGTTGTGCTGAGCATTCAGTCATATCAACCACTTGATTCAAATGATTCCTATCATTATAAATGATTGATATTTAATGGATTTATAGAGAACTGAACCCGTGCTACGCCAACAGATTGAAAAATAAAAATAATTCTTTGGAAAGCTTTTATAAATTGGCAATTAACCGATAATTAAAAATGGTAAAATCAAAATAGAAAATTAACCCATTGTGGGTAACAGCAAGTAGAGAATCATCTTATCATATTGCATCAAAATAATGCTTAGCACCTATCAGTTTTCTTTAAGTCATTGAAAAGTAAGTACAACGAAACGAAGTAAGCGTAGCTAATGACGGGGATAAACTAATAGCTCATTGATATTATTAGGTTGATTCGTTTATCCCCGTAATTCGCTGTACTAGCAGCCTGTCGGAGAATACCACTTAAGTCATTGTTTTATATAACCTTTATGATTATTGTAAAAGCAATAATATATCAATGAGTTAGTTGATTAATCCGACAGGCTGCTAGGTTAAACAAAACTGATCAGTGGTAGAAAATAAGGATTAATGGTTAATTATTAAGGGTTAATTATTGTAATGATTAACGATTAGCGGCAATGAAAATAGTTTACCATTAACCATTAACCATTAACCATTAACCATTAACCATTAACCATTAACAACCGTGAAAATACAAACCAAAATCTCCAGTATCATTTTTATTTTTATTATAGTTATCAGTATTGTAACCGTTGCAGCAATCGCTTTTGTTTCTAAACAACTAATTGAGGCAGACATCTATGATCATTTAGAAAACATTGCGATTTCAAGAGCAAGTCACGTTGAAACGCTTTTTGTCGAACATCAAGATGTTGTAGAAATACTTGCCACAGAATCAACCTTTGTAGAGGCTGCAACGAACCCAAATACCCAACGAGTTGCACTGCTCCAAAAACGGATAAAGCACATCGCTCAAGTTGATGATCATATTTCTCGCATCAGAGTGTTGGATAAAAATGGAGACGTGCTAGTCTCCACTCATTCACACCTTGGCATTGATACCGCCGGTAATATGGAGTTCTTCGCTTATGGCAAAGAGGGTATTTATATCCGAGATATTCATACCTCTACAATGACTGGGACTAAAGTGTTTAGTCTCTCTGCACCGATTATAGTGAAGGGTGAATTTGTTGGAATTGTGATTGCCAATATAGAAGTCGAAAATCGGTTGTACCAAATCACTACCAATCGTACCGGTTTAGGCAATACTGGCGATATATACCTCATCAATAAAGCCGGGTATATGATTACGCCATCACGGTTTCTGGATGATACTTTTTTAAAACAGAAAGTTAATTCACAGGAAGCCAGAGAATGGCTTGAACTGTCAGAAGAACAGAAAGCTGAACATGCAGAAATGGATATTTACGAAAATTATCGTGGTGAATTAGTGATTGGGACACACCGTACTATTAAAGGTATGGATTGGTGTTTATTGGCAGAAATAGAAGTAGAAGAGGCTTTTGCACCAGTAAACAGACTTGTGCAAGTAATGGTCATATTTTTTATAGTGTTATTAGGTGTGAGTAGCCTAGTGGCTTTTTTCACGGCTAAAAACATCACTCGCCATATTTTAAAATTACAGTGTCGAGCTGAAGAAATAGAACAAGGCAATTGGGATTATCAAGTGACTATTGATAGCCAAGATGAAATTGGGCAATTCTCAAAGGCTTTCGATAGCATGACGGCACGGCTTAAAAATGCCCAAGATGAATTGTTGAGCTATCAAGATAAGCTGGAAATACAAGTAGTTGAAAGAACAACCGAATTATCCCAACGCATTCAGGAAATTGAGCAGCAAAAAATAGGCATGCAGAATTTGGCTTTATATTTAGAAGCCAGCCAGCAACGCTATGAAAGTTTAGTTAATTCTATTGATGGCGTGGTGTGGGAAGCTGATGCCAAAACTTTTCAATTTCAATTTGTCAATCAACATGCCCAACGCATTTTGGGCTACCCAGTGGAAGATTGGTTAAATCAGCCTACATTTTGGGCCAATCATATTCACCCCGATGATCGAAAGTGGGCAACGACTTATTGTGTGAATGCGACTAAAAATAAGCAGGATCACAATTTTGAATATCGCATGATAACGGCAGATAACCAGACGATTTGGTTAAGAGACCTTGTGACAGTTGTGGTTGAAAATGATCAAGCCGTGAAACTTTATGGTGTAATGTTTGACATCACTGAAAGTAAGCGGATGGAGATCGCATTGCAAACCCTTTCCGAAAAATTAGAAGTTAGGGTGAAGGAACGAACCGCAGAACTTAAGCAAGAAATTCTTGAGCGTCAGCAAATCGAAATCGCTTTGCGAGAAAGCGAAGAAAAATACCGGCGTATCTTTGAAACCGTTGCCATTTCAATTGTGATGACCAATAACAATGGGCAAATTGTTGATATTAATCCTTATCATATCAATCACATTGGTAAGGGACAACTCTCCAAAGACGTTTATTTAAAGTACAATATTTTAGAGCATCCAAGTATTGTTGATGCCGGCCTTTCCGATACTTACCAAAAAGTGTTTAAAGGTGAAGAGCAAGCTAAAACGGATATTTTTTTCCATACTAGAAGTGGGGATATGACGGGCTATTTCAACATAAGAGGAGTTCCTATTTTCCATAATGGTAAAGTAATGGGAGCGGTGTTTGTGCATGAAGATATCACTGAACGCAAATTGGCTGAGAATGAATTAAAACAATATCGCGATAATCTTGAAGAATTGGTGAAAGGACGTACCGTAGAACTCAATCAAGCCAATGAACAGCTTCAGGCTGAAATTACTGAACGTAAACAAGCTGAAATGGCGTTACAGGAAAGTGAAGAGCGATTTAGGGCCATTTTGGATAACAGTACAACCGTTATTTTCCTCAAAGATATAAAAGGACGTTATCTTTTTATTAATAAACGTTATGGCGATTTGTTCCATATTTCAAATGCGGAAATTAATGGCAAGACAGACTCTGCCGTTTTTCCGGAAGAAAATGCAAAAGCCTTTGTTGCCAATGACCAAAAAGTCATCAAAAGTAAGTCCGTACTAAAAAGTGAAGAAATGGTACAGCACAGTGACGGATTCCACACTTATATTTCAATTAAATTCCCGTTATATGATGCGAAAGGTGATATTTATGCGGTTTGTGGTATGGCAACTGACATTACTGAACGCATAGAAGCAGAAAAAGCACTTCGTAAAAGTGAAGAGCAATTTCGCAAACTGTTTGAAGAGGGGCCCATTGGAATGGTCATTGCCACTGCTGATTTTCGTTTTGCCGAGGCCAACACGGCTTTCTGTCAAATGTTAGGCTATAGCAAACAGGAATTGATTGGGCGTGCAATTGCCGACGTTTCCGATCCAAAAGACATGGAAGCAAATCAAGCAGTAATAGCGCAAGCTTTGAGCGGTGAAATATCATATTACCAGATGGAAAAACGTTACATAAGAAAAGATGGGGAATTAGTTTGGGGAAATTTAGCCGTTTCATTTTTCCACAATGATGAAGGAGAGGTTACGCATTTTCTCGCCAAAATTGAAGATATCACGGAACGGAAACAAGCAGAAGAAAAATTACTAAAAAGTGAAACCATGCTGGCACACGCTCAAAAGATCGCACATCTTGGTAATTGGGAATGGGATATCAACAGCGAACGACAAACCTGGTCTGAAGAAAATTATCGTATTTTAGGTTATGAACCTTATACGATTGAGGCTTCTTTTGATAACTTTATGATTCGGGTTCATTCAGACGATCTGATACTGATTAGCAATTCTACTGAAGCATTATTAAATAAAAAGACGCAACAAGAAAATAATGAATGTCGTGTTATTCTACCGGATGGGAATGAACGTGTGATACAAGCCACCGCAACCTGTTATTATGATGAGGTGGGACAACCTATCAAACTGGCCGGTACAATACTTGATATTACAGAGCACAAACGAATCGAACTAGCCTTGCAACAAGCCAAAGAAGAAGCCGATTCTGCTAATCGTGCTAAAAGTGAATTTCTCGCTAACATGAGCCATGAAATCCGCACGCCCATGAATGCCGTAATTGGTTTCAGCGATATACTCGCTTCCAAAATCACTGATAAGCAACATAAGACTTATCTCAATTCCATTCAAACGGCGGGTAAAAGCCTCTTGACTTTAATTAATGACATACTTGATTTGTCCAAGATTGAGGCTGGGCGCTTAGAGATTCAGTATGAGCCTGTGAACCCACAGATTATTCTCACCGAGTTACAACATATTTTCAGTCTCAAGATGGCTGAAAAAAATCTTGAATTGATAATGGAAATTGATGAAAGCTTACCAAAGGCTTTATTATTAGACGAGACTCGTTTGCGACAGGTGCTACTCAATCTGATTGGCAATGCCATTAAATTTACTGATAGTGGCTATATTAAACTCTGTGCCAATAAAATAAATACAGAGGATGATCACAACAAACTAGATTTAATCCTTGCGGTGGAAGATAGTGGTATTGGTATTCCTGCCGATCAACAGGCCCTTATTTTTGAATCGTTCCGCCAACAAGAGGGGCAAAGTACTCGTCAATACGGTGGAACGGGGTTAGGGCTTGCTATCACAAAACGGTTAGTCGAAATGATGAACGGTCAAATTTCCGTTGAGAGCAACCCCGGCAAAGGCAGTCGTTTTAAAATTGCTTTGCATGAAGTCAAAGTGGTTGCCACATTGCCGGCTGTCATGCAAGATAACCCTTTTGACTTCAACACGATTACCTTTGAAAAAGTGCGAGTATTGGTGGTGGATGATATTGAATCTAACCGCGATTTGATTAAAGAATACTTGTCACCCGTCAATTTAGAGGTTATTTTTGCTGAAAATGGACAAGAGGCGTTGCTGTTTGCCGAAGAATATCATCCATCTCTGATTTTAATGGATTTAAGGATGCCAGAAATGAATGGTTATGAAGCCACCGAGCATTTAAGAGACAATCCAAACACGGCCGATATTCCGATTATTGCGCTAACCGCCTCTGTTGCCTTGAACGAAAAAGCCAAGATTGAAGCGCACGGTTTTGATGGTTATTTATCCAAACCAGTCAATATTTCTAACTTACTGAGAGAATTATCCCACTATCTCAAATATACCCAGAAAGCTGTAGCCGATGTGCCCCAAGTTGCGACTATAGCGATTGATAACACATTGAATCTTTCAGAGATTGCCGAACTGAAAGAATTGAGAAACCAGTTTAAACAAGAAGTGATACCGCTTTGGGAAGAAACCAAAATGATGATGGAAATGGATGTCGTTGCTGAATTAGCCGAAAAGATGATTGAATTAGGGAAAGAATATCATATCCCGATTTTCATCCGTTATGGTGAACAGCTGCTAGAAAGCAGCCAAACTTTTGATATAGCTTATATTCAAGAAGCACTCAAAGAATTGCCGGATTTGGTAAAGCCGTTAATAATGCTTAAATAATATATACTTAGCATCGTCATATAATAGCGACCTATTGATTCTAACAGCCAACAGCTAAAGCAGTTGTCTAAAAGCTTAAGTCACCTAAAGGTGACTACATCCCCACAATCGTATTTATTAGCATCATTCTTATAATTAAATTGTGGCGTACTATTCACAATTATTTATAATTTGCGCTTTTTTGGAAGTATAAATCCATTTAAAGTTGCTCGTTTTAGAAAAAACGTGCAGCATGTTAGTCACCTTTAGGTGACTTAAGCTTTTAGACAACTGCTTTAGCTGTTGGCTTTTGATGGCTTTTGATGGCTGGATGGTATGGATATTTCCGCTTTACTGCACTAGGGCAATCCCTTGTGGTTGCCCTTTTTGAAATTAATTATCTGAAAATCTATAGACAAAAGGTAAAAGATGAAAACTAACAACATGACGAAGCGTATTCTTATTCCTCTTGGTTTAACATTACTTGTCTTACTGATGATTTCTATTGTCAGCATTTACTGGCTCCAACGGGTGCATCTTGACGAAAAGATAGTAATGCACCTTGAGGAGGTTGAACAATTATTCCAGATGAAACTGGATGAAGATGCCAAAGTGTTGGAAAGCCAGATTAACCTTCTGCAATTGGATAAAAACATCCAGCAAGCTTACCAAGCCAAAGAACGAGAGACATTGTTGCATTATGCCAAACCATTTTTTGATGCCATTCGCACAAAATATCAAGTGACACACTTTTATTTTATTGATATAAACAAGGTTTGCTTTTTGCGCGTACATAATCCCCCGCGCTATGGCGATTTGGTGCCTCGGTTCACCTTGGCGGAAGCTATACGTGAAAAAACCGCCGTTTATGGCATTGAGTTGGGTAAATTTGGTACGTTTACGCTGCGTTTTGTCTATCCTTGGCGTGTAAACGGTGAACTTATCGGTTATATTGAACTTGGCAAAGAAATTGAACACATCACTGTCGCCCTCAAAAAAATCTTAGATGTTGAACTGTTTTTTGCTATTGAAAAATCTTTTTTGAATCGTAGTGATTGGGAAGAAGGTTTAAAAATGATGGGACATAATGGAGATTGGGAGCAATTTTCTGATGTCGTTATTATTGATAAAACCATGCCCATGATGCCACCCACACTTCATGAATTTATCAGCGAAAGTTTTTCACACAAACAGCTTGTAACTGCCATTGCTATTGATGACAAGCAATATCATAGCGGATTGATTCCACTTTTTGATGCGAGCAAGCGTGAACTTGGCAAAATGATTGTTTTAAATGATGTTTCTGAATCAGAAACCGCTCTACAAACATTATTAACTATCTTGATCATTCTCTCCGCTGTCATCGGCAGTGGTTTATTAGGATTTTTTTACGTTTTCATTGCTAGTGTAGAAACTGAGCTACTTGAAGTTCATGATAAACTAATAGTAGTTGAAAAGGCTAAAACGCAATTAGCGAAGGAAAAAATTCAACAACAAAGTGAAGTTTTGCAATATGTCATAGATTCACTTGATCATCCATTTTATATTGTCAATGCCAATGATTATCAGATCGAAGTCGCTAATGTAGCCACACAAAGCTCATGCTCTCAAACCACCTGCTACGCACTTTTACATCAGAAAAGCGAACCTTGCAAGGGTATAAATCATGATTGCCCGCTTGAAATGGTCAAAAAAACCAAAAAACCGGTTGTTATGGAACATGTTCACTTTGACAAAAAGGGGCATCCCATCAATGTCGAACTACATTGTTTTCCAATTTTGGATCAAGCTGGCCATGTTATTCAGATGATTGAATATATTCTGGACATCACTGAGCGCAAACAGGCAGAACTTGCCTTAAAACAAGCCAAAGAACAAGCCGAGCTTGCCAACCGTGCCAAGAGCGAATTTCTCGCTAACATGAGCCACGAAATCCGTACCCCTCTAAATGCCGTGATTGGTTTCAGCGATATACTCGCTCAAAAAATCACTGATAAAGAGCAAAAGAGTTATCTCAATTCCATTAAAATGGGGGGTAAAAGCCTTCTGACTTTAATTAATGACATACTTGATTTGTCCAAAATTGAGGCAGGGCTGTTAAAAATTCAGTATGAGCCAGTACACCCACAGCTTATTTTTACTGAGTTACAACAAATTTTCAATCTCAAGATGGCTGAAAAAAATCTTGAATTGATAATGGAAATTGATGAAAGTTTACCAAAGGCTTTATTTTTAGATAAAACTCGTTTACGGCAAGTCTTGCTTAATCTAATTGGTAATGCGATTAAATTTACTGAGAGTGGCTATATTAAACTCTGTGCCAATAAAATAGATACCGAGGACGATCATAGCAAAATAGATTTAATCCTTGCGGTGGAAGATAGCGGTATTGGTATTCCTGCCGATCAACAAGCCCTTATTTTTGAATCGTTCCGCCAACAAGATGGGCAAAGTACTCGTCAATACGGTGGAACGGGGTTAGGGCTTGCTATCACAAAACGGTTAGTCGAAATGATGAACGGTCAGATTTCCATCGAAAGCAAGCCCGGCAAAGGCAGTCGTTTTGAAATCGCACTGCATGAAGTCAAAGTCGCTGTCACCCAGCAGGCTGTCAGGCAAAATAAGCCTTTTGACTTCAATACTTTAACCTTTAAAAACGTAATGGTATTGGTGGTGGATGATATTAAATATAACCGCGATTTGATTAAAGAATACTTGTCACTCATCAATTTAGAGGTTATCCTTACCAAAAATGGACAAGAGGCGTTGCAGTTTGCCGAAGAATATCATCCTGCTCTGATTTTAATGGATTTAAGGATGCCGGAAATGAATGGTTATGAAGCCACCGAGCATTTAAAAAACAATCCAAACACGGCCGATATTCCAATTATTGCGCTAACCTCATCCGTTAGCGTGAATGAAAAAGCTAAAATTGAGGCATACGGTTTTGAGGGTTATTTATCCAAACCGATCAATCTTTCTGAGTTACTGAGAAAATTATCCCACTATCTCAAATCTACCAAGAAAGCTGTCGCCGATGTTCCCCAAGTTGCGACTACTTCAGTGAATAGCACGCTCAACCCTGAAAATATTGCCAATTTCTCACAACTACAAGGAAAATTTGAAAAAGAAGTGATGCCACTTTGGGAAGAAGCCAATATTATGATGGAAATGGATGTCGTTGCTGAATTAGCCGAAAAGATGATTGAATTAGGGAAAGAATATAATCTCCCTGTTTTCATCCGTTATGGTGAACCGCTGCTAGAAAGCAGCCAAACTTTTGATATAACCTCTATTCAAAATGCACTTGAAGCATTTCAGGTTTTTGTAAAGCCGTTAATTAATGGTTAATGGTTAATGGTTAATGGTTAATGTTGTACTCCAATAACGCAGATGCAAAATAACATGCATTCCAATAACGCCGATGCATCAAAAATAACATGCATTCCAATAACGCCGATGCATCAAAAATAACATGCATTCCAATAACGCCGATGCAAAATAACATGCATTCCAATAACGCCGATGCAAAATAACATGCATTCCAATAACGCCGATGCAAAATAACATGCATTCCAATAACGCCGATGTAGAGGCCCTCATGCTTGCCACTTTACCTTTACTAGAAAAAACGCATTTTCCCTCTATCACACGTCATACCTTAGATACTTTACAAGTCAATCTGGGTTATGTGTGTAATCAACAGTGTCTCCATTGCCATGTCAATGCGGGCCCAAATCGTACTGAAATCATGGCGCGTGACATTTGTGAACAAGTGTTAACTTATTTACGGGCGACACCTTCTATTCAATTCTTGGATATCACCGGTGGCGCACCTGAATTAAATCCCCATTTTTGCTATTTAGTTGAAATGGCACGACAATTGGATATACATGTCATTGATCGATGTAATTTAACTGTTTTATTGGTTCCCGGCCAAGAAAAACGGGCAGAATTTCTTGCAAAACAAGCGGTTGAAATTGTTGCCTCTTTACCTTGTTATTTGGCAGAAAATGTCAATAGGCAACGCGGTAAAGACGTATTTCAAAATAGCATTGCCGGTTTGCGTAAACTGAATGCTTTGGGTTATGGACAACAAAACTCGGGGTTGTTATTAAATCTCGTGTTTAATCCACAAGGGCCCGATTTACCGGCACCGCAAGCCGCTTTAGAATCCGATTATAAACAGTTTTTAGAACAACAGCACGGGATTGTATTTAATCAGTTGTACACGATTTGCAATATGCCGATACAACGGTTTGGTAGCCAGTTGATTTCTAAGGGAAAATTTAAAAGTTATATGCAGTTATTACGTAATGCCTACCGTGAGGAAAATCTAGAAACGGTGATGTGCCGCAATTTAATCAGTATTGATTGGCAAGGGTATGTGTATGACTGCGATTTTAACCAAATGTTAGGATTGCCTTTGCATATGCAAAGTTCAAAACAGCGGCATATCTCGGAATTGATTGAGGTTGATTTAAAAGGGAATCCGATTATTGTCGCAGATCATTGTTATGGCTGCACAGCAGGGCAAGGTAGTAGTTGTGGAGGCGCTTTATCTTGAACGGATTATTGTCTATTATTATTCCGACGTTGAATGAACAAGCGGTTATTGTTGACACATTGCAAGTGTTGCAACCGTTGCGTCAAGCTGGGCATCAAGTGATTGTCGTTGATGGGGGCAGCGTTGATAAAACGCGCAATTTAGCGGGCCCATTAGCCGATAGCGTTTTATTGATGACAGAATGTGGGCGAGCGCGGCAAATGAATTTTGGTGCCCGATTTGCTCATCATGACATGTTGGTGTTTTTACACGCTGACACCTGTTTACCTGCCCAAGCTGATGAATTGATAATTAAAGGGTTAACAGAAACAGGGCGAAGATGGGGACGATTTAATGTGCGTTTATCGGGGCAAAAATGGCTATTGCGTGTCATTGAGCATTTAATGAATTGGCGTTCCTGTTTAACAGGGATTGCTACTGGTGATCAAGCGATTTTTATCGAACGTCGTTTGTATCAACAAGTGCAAGGTTTTCCTGATATACCCTTAATGGAAGATATCGCCATGAGTCGCCAGTTGAAACAATCAAGTCAGCCTGTGTGCATTCGCACCGTAGCTATCACGTCTAGCCGCCGCTGGGAACAACGTGGTATTATTCGCACCATTTTGCTGATGTGGAGCTTGCGTTTGATCTATGCATTAGGTGTGAGTCCGCATGTTTTGAAGAAATATTATTAAGCGCACAGGGCAATCCCTTGTGGTTGCCCCTCTTCTTGATTGTTTCTATTAATTAAAATACCTGAAAATTTATGGTTCAGTACTTAATAACGAGTACAACGAAACGAAGGAAAGCTGAGCTAATGACGGAGATAAACGAATTAAGAAAAAAATCAATACACAAGGGTTGACTCCTTTTCAAAAAGGGATGAGAGATTTATTGGTGTTTGCCAAAGCACCTCAACTCGGTCAGGTTAAAACCAGATTAATCAATCACTTAGGCAAGCAAGGCGCGGCAGATTTACATCAACAATTAGTCAAGCATTGTTTGCAAAAATTCAGTAATGTGTTTTCTACCCAATTATGGTGCGCCCCTGATGAATCTCATCCGTTTTTCCATACTTGCCAGGCTGAGTTTGGTGTCAGTTTGCATCGTCAAATCGGAAGTGATTTGGGAGAACGTATGGCCTATGCCTTAGCCAGTAGTGCGCCTGCAGTGTTGATAGGCAGTGATTGTCCGAGTTTGACTGTTGAAACAATTGATCAAGCTTTTGCCGCTTTACAATACTATCCAGTTGTACTGGCACCGGCAGAAGATGGCGGGTATGTGTTGATAGGACTGCAGCAAGTGATACCCGAATTATTTATTGATATACCTTGGGGTAGTTCACAAGTGTTAGCGTTGACACAGGCGCGTTTACAAGATTTAAAGCTACCTTGGCATCCATTGCCTACACAATGGGATATCGATAGGCCTGATGATCTGGAACGTTGGTATAAAACACGGAAAACAGTCGATTTTTTTTCAACACAGAGAACACAGAGTACCACAGAGTGCCACAGAGAATAAGTTGTGTTCATTATGATCTATTACCTTAATTATGAGTGATCCAAAATCTTTTACCTCTTCTTTTACCCGCCAACAAAAGTTATTGAATTTACGGCAAGAATCTTGGCGCGTTTTTCAAATTATGGTGGAATTCGTTAAAGGCTTTAAGCAGTTATCGAATGTTAGGCAATCTGTCAGTTTATTTGGTTCAGCCCGCTTTCCGGCCGAACATCCATATTGTCTCTTAGCTGAACAAATTGCTCGTGAATTATCCGATGCCGGCTATGCAGTTATGACAGGAGGGGGGCCGGGTATTATGGAAGCGGCTAATAAAGGGGGCTTTGCAGGGCAGTCACAGAGTATTGGCATCAATATTACTTTGCCACACGAACAAAGTGCTAATCAGTATCAAGATATCTCATTGAATTTTAAACATTTTTTTGTGCGTAAAGTCATGTTGGTTAAGTATGCGTCAGCTTACGTGATATTGCCAGGGGGATTTGGCACTTTAGATGAATTGTGTGAAATCCTCACCTTGCTACAAACCAGTAAAACGCAAAAAGTCCCTGTTATTTTAGTGCAAAAGGCATTTTGGCAAGGTTTACTCAATTGGTTTAAAGACAGGCTGTTAGCAGATAACACTATCAGCCCTGAAGATTTAAACTTAATAACAGTCGTTGATGAGCCGAAAGAAGTGTTAGACACGATTTTGAATTATCACAACAAACACAACTCTGAAGGGCGGCACTTGGATCGCTGTCACCACGAACTCAAAAATGAAGCAAAAAAAGAGATGATTTGACTGATTATGGCCTGATTTACGCTGATTTTTTGTGAACAGTTCAGATTTTAATCAATGTTAATCAGGCCATAATCAGTGCATGAGGCGTTCTATCAAGTTTTTATATTTAGTTCATATCCTCATTTTTTGTTTAACAAGCACAATCTGTGTTTTAATCAGTGTTTTAATCAGCGCGAATCATGAGAATCAGTTAAATCTGCGTTCTATTACAAATTAGATAGAACGCCTCATGTCATGATTGAACTGATTCACACTGATCAAACAATCAGCGCAAATCATGAGAATCAGTTAAATCTGCGTTCTATCAAGCCAGTACAACGGATGACGTGGATAAACGGATTAATCCTTTGAAGCAATCTGGCATCCTGCCATCGCTTGCGCCTTTTGCGCCTTTTGCGCCTTTTGCGTCTCTTGCGTTTTCTTATGTTTTGTAGAGGGCTATACGATTTGTATTTGTATAGTACAGCGAATTACGGGGATAAGCGAATTAAAGAGTTATCAAGACTTTTGAAAGGCTGGGCTACCATTTTGATTAGCTTCAAATTCGTTTATCCGAGTAATTCGTTGTACTAAACGTATAGTACAGCGAATTACGGGGATAAGCGAATTAAAGAGTTATCAAGACTTTTGAAAGGCTGGGCTACCATTTTGATTAGCTTCAAATTCGTTTATCCGAGTAATTCGTTGTACTAAACGTATAGT
>Ga0233403_10000521_pt1 | contig 18190 bp, 14 predicted proteins | sample Na_oxic_1_MG_FD_179866 | JGI IMG/M metagenome (GOLD analysis project Ga0233403, IMG submission 179866) | Seawater microbial communities from Saanich Inlet, British Columbia, Canada - Na_oxic_1_MG | ecosystem: Environmental > Aquatic > Marine > Inlet | place: Canada: British Columbia | collected...
TGCAAAATACCACTGAGCGGTCCCCCCGCCCAGCGGGAGGGGGTTAGGGGGAGGGAGAGATCGTGCTTCTAAAAAATATTAGGATTAAGGAGATTTTTCTTAAGAAGAATCAAGTTTTTTGAAGCATTGTGTGTAACATGAGTAATTAACAATAAATTATCATTCTAAGTGCGTTAAGTTCTAAATGTCTAATGAAAATTCAATAATACCCGATATTAAACTTGACCGGTTTTTAAAACTGGTCAGGTTTCGCACTCCAACCTCATTCCAAAATAAATTTTAATAAATTTTATTTTTGAATTTCAAATTGAATTTTCAGTTAAAAATGGTTATCATTTTATTATTGTTGAGTGAATAACCTTTATAACTTCACTTAATAAATACATAATTAAATCTAATAACATTAATTATTATAGTGTTAAAAGGTAGGAAAATTCAAATCAGTATACTTATTCCATTCCACATAATGTCTCTATATAGCATTTCCCGTTTGCATACTTCCCACATTCCCTCCTTTGAAAGGAGGGAAGTGAGGGGGGATTGTCTTTCACCAAATCGGGAAACGCTATAGATAAAAATATTTTACTTATACCATTTATGTTAAATATCATTCCGCTCAATCATATTGGCATATATATTGCTTTTTTCTATGTAAAATTTTATTTTCATCAAAACCCTCACATTAAAACGGTAGGGATGAGAAAGTTTTTCCTCTTTATTGAGGGAAAAAGTAGGAACGAGGGTTTTTCATTTCTGAGGACCTTGTACAGTACAAGCCTGATCCATCTTCACTGTTCACTCCCCATTATTCCTTTTCAACTTCAACGATTTATTTTTTATAAATGCCTATCATCAGCTAATCCGGATGAGCAGTCATTGCTTCTTCAAAAATCAAATTGTTGTGAAGTTAGCTTGAAATATCTTCCCTTTTCCCAATTTTTTTCTGTCCTGATTAGAGAGATAGGAACATAAAATAGGGAAATTTAGAACAACAAATCACACATAAATTAATTATTCTATACTAATGTTATTTATGATACTTCACGAAATTAATTGTTAAGTAGAGATTTAACGTTATGCGTAACATGAGCTAAAATTAAAATAGGACATGTATTTTTTAGGAGAACTATTAGGAGAACTATTATGAAAACTTATACCCAGATACTTTCACTTTTAATCGGTGGGATTGCGCTTATTCTAGCTATACAAACACCGGCTGAATCCTTGAAAAAAACTTTTCAGGCTGCTAAAGGGGGAGAATATACTCCTCCCACTGCGGCTGAAATTAAGATAGCCGAAAAATTATTTTTCTTTGTCTTGCAAGGTCAACGTGGCAAAAATATACAAAAAGCTTGGGCCCAGCAAGGATTTATTATGCGGACTTTAATACATAAAGGCATACCTTTTACAGTTATACAAGAAATGAAAAATCAGCGGACCGGGCGAGGATTTTATCTATTTCGTCAGGGAGATAATTTACCCCTTGCGCTACAGGCACCACATACTTATCACGATAAATTTACTCGACACATTGGCAGAAAATTTATGCGGGATGGTCATTATGCCGCTTTAGCTTGGAATACTGTGTCACGTTACGAGGCTGATATAGCACATCTTAATCATACGATTTTTCAGGCTTTTACTCGGGCATTTGCACGACGATATCCAACGGGAAGCATTGTCCAACTCCATGGCTTTTCTCAACAAAAACGCAAAAGCCAGAGGGGACAAGAAGCCGATATGATTCTCAGTAATACATTTAATACCCCTTCAGAACGTGTATTAATGGCGTATCGTTGTTTGAGTATCAATCTTAGCAATTACGTGGTACGGCTTTATCCTTATGGAATCATGGATTTAGGTGGATTAGGTAATAGCAATGCTAAAACGTTATTAGAACATGGCTTTAAGAATTTTGTTCATATTGAAATGAGCCATAAAATGCGCCGTCGATTACGCTATAGTCGCCGAATACGTAGACAATTTAATGATTGTTTGCAATCAAGAAGCTTTAGTAGCGGACCGATTATCATGGCAAAATCAGCAAATGGTAAAACTCGGAGTGGTTATAATTTACTGTGGGTAGAGCCTTCTGAAATAATGGCCGAATATCCTGAAAATCTACTTTGGAGATTGAAGGGGCGTGATAGATTAATTGGGGAAGAATATGCTTACCAAAGCGATACAGGGATACGCCTACGGCGAGAAGCCAATAATCAGCAAAAAGTCTTGCTTCCACTTAAACGTCGCGTTTCAGTATTAGTGGGTACAGAAGTGTCTGTTATGGGTATGATACGTATTTCTGGACAAGCAAAACTCTTTGTGCAATTGAAGTGGTATTCCAAAATACGTCGTGGTGGTGAGCTTCCACAACTCGCTCAACAAATTGAACTAGAAGTACCAGCTAAGGACCAATGGTTTCCTTTTCGAGTGGATATCATTGTTCCTAGTGAAGCCAAGGCTGTCAAATCGACTTTTCAGTTATTACCACCGGAAAGTGAAGAAGCTACAGCAGATTTTGATCATATTCGATTAGTGGCATGGGGACGAGCTAATGAATCATCCTCGACCCTTCAAGCAACTGAAAGGAACCATAAGTTATCTAAACAATCCGCAAAAGTCGGTTGGGCAACGGCATTATTGCCTGAACTAGAATAATCTCTTTTTGGTAATGGGTAATCGGTAATTGGTAATGGGTAATGGGTAATGGGTAATCGGTAATTGGTAATGGGTAATCGGTAATCGGTAATTGGTAATTGGAGTCCAAAGCTTTAGCTTTGGTAATTGGGAATCGGAAATTCAGTTAAATGTAACCTAATAGGCAACATATTCACGCGATGCTCAACTTTTTTAACTATCTGATTTCATTAGCTGATATTTTTGGTGGATACGCTACCGCTTTATCCACCCTACAGAAAAATCAATTGGTTATAACTAAAAGTTGAGCATCGCGTCATATTCTATCTATTTGGCTTTCAAATAGATTTTTAAAACCAAAGCTTTGGACTCCAATTACCGATTACCCATTACCCATTACCCATTACCAATTTTGAAAGAGAACGTTTTTCATGATATTCCAGTCTTCTGCACCTGGTAAAATGTCTTGACTGATTTTAAGGTCAACAGGGCCAACAGTCCAAACATGATCATATAAAGGACTATAAATATTAGTGGTTGGGGCCCAAGCCACTAAGCGCAAATCATCAAAATCAACAGAAACCGTCTCAGTTTCTGGGCGAGCTAGGCGAAAAAAAGGTTTTACCGCAATCGCACCCGGTAATACTGGCAAATGGGCCTGGAACGGAGTCCATGTTTGAGACGCTGAAACCGTTAATTCTTTAACTTGACGATTCATCGAACCAGCTTTAGTGCTACGAGTATCATACCAATAGATTTTTAAAGTGACTTTTGCATTTTCGCTGGCTCTAAGCCAACCCATTACGGAGATTTGACCAGCATCAGGTGGTAATTGCACTCGATCGACCACCGTTAACATGATGCTACTGGTATCGGTAGCATTACGTTGTAACCGTACTCCCCGTTCTCCGCTATGGGCATATTCAGGGCCAACTAACATTTCTACGCCCGGTAAACGCCATAATGGGCCCGTTTCTGGTTTTTCACCCACCGTTAAACGCCATAACGCGGGCTCTTGTGAACTCTCATCAACCGTATGGCGTTCCATCGAACCCGTCCACAGTAAATCCCGACCCAAACGAATAAATCCTAAGCCAGTTATTTCAGAAATCCATTGTGAACGCCGTAGTTGTAAAACTTTACCCGGAAAATTGCCACTATCAAAGGATACCATTATGCTTTGTCGAGTCGCTAAATGATTAACATCCGTTTCCATCGCGCCATTTTCAACAACAAAGGGCCCAATTTCCCGACCGGCTGCTTCACGAGCGAGATAATCTGCAAATCCACCACTAACCGCTTTAGGGCGATAACCTTCAATCATCATTGGTTCCACATAAGCGCGTACCACTTCTCCCTTACGAACATGTACTGCCAGCATGTAAGTCTGAAATGTCGCCCAAAAATTCTGATCAAACACGAAATTGCCCAAGCTCCAAGCGACAAAAGATTGCCCATCCCAATCAAAACCACTAACGACATGCGGCGTATGATTAATGACCAAGGTTGCACCCGCTTCACGAGCGGCAGTTGTTAATTGTATTAGGCTATCAATTGGATGACGCAAGTATTCTTTGCCATTATGAATCATCACAATCACATTATCGTATTGTGCTTTAGCTTCAGTAACTGCTTGGCGAATCCGCTCTTCTTCACAAAAGGCAGCCCCGCCTTTATTTTCTTCATCCGAAACAAATACACTCAATCCATAAGTATGTCCAATCACACTACAACCAATAAAAGCTAATGTTTGTCCAGCAACTGTCGTTACTGCTGGTTGCCAAGCTTCTGCTTCTTTCGTCCCAGAACCAAAGTGCAATAAACCGGCATCATTAAGTGCCTTGGTGGTACTTTGGAGTCCAGATTCTGTCATATCATAAACATGGTTATTGCCCACATCAACTAAATCTACGCCAGCTTTTTTAAGTGCGGGTGCAACATTGAGATGACTGGCAAAAGTATAAGCTTTGTAGGGATGAAATGCGTCTGCTCTTGGTTGAGTGAGATCATGATAAGGTATTTCAGTCAGCGGCGTTTCTAAATTGAGTACCGTGACATGGGCATTTTCCAACCATGGACGGATTCCTTTCAACAAAGCCAAATGATCTTCTGCGCTGGGATTGAGGGGCAACAACGCATCTTCCCGATTGCCATCCCGATCTGGATCATAATAACGTCGTCCAAACATGGTATCCCCACCAAAATGAATAGCGACAGTTTCACCATCGTCAGGGGTTAAACGGAATAACACTGATTCGCCCGGTTGAGCAGCACGAGTACGAGAAATATAATCGGCATGTTTCACCGTAACCCATTGAGCGGCTGAAGAAGGGGCGGGGATTTCAAACCAACCCTCTAAATTGCTAACGGTTTGATTGGCAGAACTGCTAATTTCAGCCCCTTGAATCGGCAAACCCGTCAAGCTAATCACCCGCCCGGTGATGATAAAGGAAGATTTTAGATTTTCTAAACTATTAATCGGTTGATTAATCGGCTGATTAATCGGTTCATCCGCGTAAGGGGAGCCACAAAATATAAAAAGTGTTAATAATAATAAATGTGTCCAAGGAATATAAGTATCCCATTGATTATTTTCAGCTATCATACGAATATTTACCTCTTGATATGTAAGGAATAACGATCAAATAAAATCTAAGTCGTTTGCAGTATGGAATGTCTATGTTAATCCTATCATATTTTGAGAATGAACAGAGCGATTTCCCGAAACACTTTAACCAATGTGTAAAATTAACAACACTTTTGTTGTAAAATTGTCACAATCTTGAGGCAAAAATTTCAAATATTCCTAACTAATGGAAGCAATAAAAATCAATTATATTTAGCTATCTTGCATAATTAATATTAATTTTCCGTTGATTCCGTGAAAAAATCACGCATAATGTCCTTTAGATGAGATATCAATAACCTGTTCCTTTTCATAATTTGCGAGAGGGAATAATACCTTGCTTTCGTTGCTGATGTCCTTCTAACAAGGCATGAAAATCCTGATTCAGACCCAAAAAATCGGGTTAATCCTTTAATCCGTGTAATCTTGTTAAAGCGTCAACAAGCTATTTTCAATGCCCTCCCGATCCGACACCACTGCTAAATTCAGGCAGTCAACCAATAACAGATTGGCTTTAAAATAGCGTTCCAATTTTTCGAATTGTTCTTCTGTAAAGTGCCAGTCATGCCCAATATCCCGATGTATTTGCATAATCTGGCGGAGCTTATTTGCAAAGATTTGCCAAGATCGTTCCTCATCTTGTTCCGTTGGCATGGATAAATTGATTAAGGCTTGATGTAACTCAGACAAGCCTGCTTGTTGACATAACCTGATGACATCTTCTGTAAAATATTTTTTAAATTCATTGAATTGTTTTTTTAATTGAGACAACTCACCACGTTGTTGACTGAAGCCAGTAGTCATTAGCCAAGTCAAGTTCAAACTCCAATCAACTTTTATGTCAACACTGACAAGGTTGCGGACAAGGGCAAGAGTAACCATGCGGTCCACAGAGTGGAATGAATGGTAGCCGGGTGAAAAAATGGGGTTAAGAATAGGGGCAAAGATGTGGGCAAAGTCAAGAGCGCAGGCAAGGTCAAGAGCAGAGTCAAAGTCAAGGTAGAAGATGAAATTTTCGGTATAGGCGAGTCTGAAATCAGAGATGAGATATGAACTTCTAACCGCAGAAGGCTTATAAGAAACATTCATTGTCTGAGCTTTTTGAATTCCCCAATCAATAAATTTCACTAATGTTTCATCATCAGTTACCAAATCATCAATGGCTTTTTTAAACACCGCAAAAAAATCATCCGCGTTATCAAGCAAACTGGTAGTCATCAAAAAGACTTCCCGCCAACGATAATCATTAAGGTGATTATTGATTAAGTGAAGGATTGTTCCTTGAGCAGCATTGTCAGCGATGTATTTGGCGGTGAAATATTCTTGAAAGGTCAAATGGGAAAACGAATAAATCCGATGGGCCCGTTCCACAAAAATACTATGTTGCGCTTCAATGGCTTTTAGCACCGCATCCCCATCAATATCTTCTGCTTGAACGGGTGGCGGTAATTGTTGCAAATACGTGACAATCTGTTTAGCTAACTGATCTTGACGTAAAAAGTAATCGCCGGATTCAAAAGTTTGGTAGGCTATTCGAGCAAACAGTTGCCGTTTTCGTCCTAAAGACAATTTACGATAAATGGTATCGCGCTGAATGTTACGTGACGTATCCCATTTTTTCAGCAAAGCTTCTAAGGCTTCCTCATAAATTTCCACGCGCCGCGCCGGAAAGTGCATGGTTTCTTCAAACGCCAGACACAATAAGCTTAATAACAGCGGAATTCGCCCTAAATCCCGTAAGCCTTGATGTTCCGGTTTCGCAAACTCTTCCAGAAATAAATCCCGTTTTGTCAAATCCTCTTTGAACCATTTGTTCACAAAAGTGGTCGTTTGTTCATCCGTAAAATCTGCCACTTCCATGTATTTAAATTTTTCAAAGGAATAATCCGTCGCTGCAATCCGGCAAGTGATGATACATTGTGTCTGTAAATAGCGTTTGCTGAAATTATTGAGCGTGGTGATTAATTGGGCCCGTTGTTCATTTTCCTGCCGCACTTCATCCAAACCATCAAACAAAACAATAGCGTTGCCCTTTTCTAAAATATGTGCAATAAATAATTGGGCCTCCGGAAAATTGCAGATTTCAAATTCTTGCACTAAAAAGTGCATGAGTTCTAAACCCGAATCGGACCAGGCTTTTAACGACACAAAAATCGGAATTTTGTGGAGTTTGTACTGTACGGCTTGCAACGCAATATATTTGAGAAACGTGGTTTTGCCGGCCCCCGGCTTTCCCAAAATAAACAGGCGATTGTTGTCAATCTGTTTAACGATGTCCAAACCATTTTGACGTTCAGCGTCACACAATGGCGAATCATCTTCTTTTAAATGTTCTAGATCAAAACGCCGAAACGCCGAAGGTTTATCCAAAATATACAAATCGGTAAAAATGCCTTCCAATGACACCGGATTAGGTTTGCCCAAAATGCGAAATTGACCATAGTGGCTTTGGATACGTTGACGATAATCTTGTTCAGCTTTATCCCAATTAAAACGATTCCATTTATTTTTAAATAATTGTTTGGCATCTTTCCAAATAGTGTCAAAAGCGGCACTCATTCCAAAACTATCAAACATCTGATGAAATCTCCGTTTTAATTGAATGTAGGGTTACGCTTCGCTAACCCGGCCTACGATTATATATTTTTGATTTTAAAGTAGTTCATAAATTCGTTATGCACATTAAGTCATCACACATAATGTCCTTTAAATGATGAAATATCAATAACTTGTTCCTTTTCATAAATGGTATAAATCATTCGATCTTTATGATTAACTCGCCTGCTGTATACTTCTTTATCAAAATATTTGAGTCGTTCTGGTTTTCCAATCCCAGATCGAGGATCAATTGCTGTTGCTCTAACAAGATCAAAACATTTAAGGTAATCTTTTCTGGATTTGTTTCTAAACCAATCTAGGTCCTCTTCGGCATTGGATAAGATATTAATTTTATAGGTCATTAAATACCTCATCGGTTGTTTTGCCGGGGGGAATAATATCTTGATCGCGTTGCTGATGTCCTTCTAGCAAGGCAGCAAGTGATTTCTTATCACGAAGTAAACGTAAAGTTTCTTGGATTTCTTCCCAATAATCTTTATCTATCATAATAACTGCACCATTATCAGAAACGATTAGCGTTTCATCACTATTTTTAATAGTTTCTGCTATGATATACGGTAAGTTAGTAGATGCTTGTTGTAAACTCAATGCGTTCATTAATCACCTCTGAAAATTATAATGCAAATTAAGAGGTAGGTAGGGTTACGCTTCGCTAACCCGACCTACGCTTTGGTAAATTATATCTTTGATTTCAATGTGGTTAATAAACGCTCATGAATATTCTCAAAGCCACCATTACTCATAATCAAAATGTGATCCCCGCTTTTGGCTAGTAGCACGAGATGTGCAATCAAATCGGTGGTATCATTAAATATTTGTCCATTGGGAACGGATTCAGCTATTTGGGATAAGGACCAGTTAAGATTTTGAGGTTCATATAAAACCACCGCATCAGCTCCTTTTAAAGCTGAAGCTAATTGATCTTTATGATGGCCCATTCGCATCGTATTGGAACGGGGTTCAAGGACGGCAATGATTTTTTGTGGGCCCACTTTTTGTCGTAGGGCCTCAATCGTCAAAGCAATCGCCGTTGGATGATGGGCAAAATCATCGTAAACGCTGATGTTATCAATAACCCCTCGTAATTCTAAACGCCGTTTGACATTTTGAAATTTTTCCAATGCTTCACAAGCGACGGCTACCGGTACGCCGGCATGACGGGCTGCGGCTATGGCGGCTAACGCATTATGGACATTATATTGTCCAATTAACCCCCATTGGACTGTGCCAATGGGTTTATTTTGATAGTACACTTCAAATTGACTATGCTCTTGATTTAAAGAACGAGTGTGCCAATCCCTTTGTGTATCACCAAACGTTTCGCGTGGAGTCCAACATCCTTGTTTGAGTACATCATCAATAGCAGACTCTTGATTTTTATGGATAATTAATCCATTGCCCGGTACGGTACGAATTAAATGATGACATTGTTGTTGAATGGCGGCTAAATCGGGAAAAATGTCAGCATGATCAAATTCTAAATTGTTAAGAACTAATGTGCGTGGACGATAATGAACGAATTTTGAACGTTTATCAAAAAAAGCGGTATCATATTCATCGGCTTCCACGACAAAAAATGGGCTGTCACCCAAACGCGCTGATACGCCAAAATTTTCTGGTACACCACCAATCAAAAAGCCGGGCGATAAGCCCGCATCCTCCAAAATCCAAGCGAGTAAACTCGCAGTGGTGGTTTTGCCATGTGTGCCAGCTACCGCTAATACCCAACGTTCTGCCAAAACATGTTCAAATAACCATTGGGGCCCTGAAATATAAGGCAAGCCTTGATTAAAAACGGCTTCAACTTCCGGATTACCGCGTGATAAGGCATTACCAATAACGACTAAATCCGGTTTGGGTTCTAAATTGTCTTCTGAATAACCCGATTGACATTTTATTCCCCATCCTTCCAATTGGGTACTCATGGGCGGATAAGTGGCAGTATCCGAACCGGTCACGGTATAACCCAATTGTTTGGCTAGTAGCGCGATACCAGCCATGAAAGTGCCACAAATTCCTAAAATATGTATGTGCATGTTACTCTGTTAATGGAAGAATTTGACTTAATACACTAAAATTTATCGTAAAAATAATAAAAGTTAATAAAAGACCCACAAAAAAAGGCACTGCTAAAGCATGGCGTAGGACATGAGCATATACCGTAAAATTCCACACCCCTAATCCAAATAATAATAATATTGGAATAGTTATTTCATAATCCCGATAGAATTCAAACCAATACATGACCGGAAAACTGAGTATCCCTAAAACACAACTGGCACCTGCTAACGCCGTCAGTGTTTGAATAATCCGTGTTGGGTAATGGACAAGATATAATAAACTACTTATCAAGATAATAAGTAAACCAATCTCAATAATTGTTGACAATATCGCATCAAATATTGAGGTATGAATTAATGATAAAACAATACTAATAATGGCATAAACCGACAAAGTCATATTTAAAAAAGCTTGAGAATAGGGTAAATCTTGTGGTTTAAGTCGTAAACGACACAAGTCAAAGAATTTTGACCAAAGTGTAAGTAATGGCATAAGTAAGCGAGTAAAAATAATTATTGATTAGGTGATTTCCAGAAAAAATTATACCGTTGCCTGAGCTTGTCGAAGGCAAATTCTTGCAGTTGCCTTCGACATAATTCGACCCTTCGACAGGCTCAGGGACCGCAAGCTCATCAACCACTCAGGCAACGATCCCGGTATTTTCTTTTCTGGAAATCGCCTTAAGTACAACGAATTAGCGAAAAAAATGAATTTTTTTGCCGGTTTTTTACGGATTTTGTAGAGTATTTTGTTGTGCCGTTAATTTTTCAATGGAAATTTTACTGGCAGAAATTATTCAAAATATCATTATAGAAAATATTAATCAAAAATTTTATTCTCCAAAATGATTGGAGTTCAAAGTGTCAGCTTTGGGATTTTGGCGTTCAAAGCGTCAGCCTTGGAATTTTGGATTTTTTAATATAGAAATTCCCGATTGAATAAAATAGAGTAATATTATTTAAATTATTGATAATTAAATATTAAACTCTATTACTTTGTAACACAATAAACTCGAAAACGCTATAATACCTATGAAAAAAAAAACACTTTATGAATTTTTAAGCATTGAACCAGAAGCAACACCTGAAGAAATAAAAGCTGCTGCTCAAAAATTAGCGAGAAAATTTCATCCCAGCAAATATCCAGGGAATGAGAAAGTAGCTGAGCGTTTTCAAAAAATCAAATTGGTTTATAAGATATTGGCTAATCCAAAAAAACGGGCAGCTTATGATGCCATCCTCGCCAAAAAAATGGCTCAAGAAATGGAATCCTCCCCAAATTCATCGTCTTCAACAAAAACATCTCAACAGTCAGTGCTAACCAAAAAAACTCTTCAAACGCAGAAAAAAGTAGTCCATGACTTAATCGGAAATGAAGCTATTGTTTATCAAGCAAAAATTCACTGGTTTGGTTATCTAAAGGCATTTTTAATGATAAGCATTGCAGCCTATTTTTGGTTTGATCCGACATGGCTAAAAATGCAGATAAATCAATTTGAATTTTGGGACGATAATTGGTGGTGGATTATCAATATGAGTTTGCAGATCATGTTAGGATTTGGAGTATTCATATTATTCCGAACTTTGCACAAACAATTAACAACGAAGTTAATAATTACTACCGAGCGAACTATTGCCAAAATGGGTTTCATTGGTAAACAACAGGTTAATATAAATCATGCTAAATTTGAACACATCGAAATTAAACCGGGCATTTTAGGTACTATTTTTCGCTTTGGTACTATTAAGATGAGAAGCGCAAAAGGTAGTCGAGGGGTTGGTGGGCTTGAAATTCATCTTAGCCAAATAGCCTCACCTAAACAATTTGAAAAACGATTGATGCGAGTCATTAAACAAAGTGCTTACCATCAAATATAATGGAGAATGGAGAATGGGGAATAGGGAATGGGGGATAGGGAATTGGAAAAACACGCACTATCAACAAATACTATTTCTTTTCGATCTAGCATTTGTTGGGATAAAGTAAAGAAAGAGCGTAAGTCCTATATTTAAGACTTTACAAATTATTCTATAATCCCTATATTTACCATTCGTCATTCATCATTATTAACAAGAAGGAAATTTTATGCGTCCAAGTGGTAGAGCTCCTAATGAGCTTCGTCAAATAAACTTCACTCGTCACTACACCTGTCATGCAGAAGGTTCTGTCTTAGCGGAATTTGGACGAACTAAAGTGATTTGTAACGTGAGTATTGATGAACGTGTGCCTCGTTTTATCAAAGATAAAAAAAGCGGTTGGCTAACCGCTGAATATGGTATGTTACCCCGTTCTACTCATTCTCGCATGTCACGCGAAGCCAGTAGAGGTCGTCAAGGAGGGCGCACATTAGAAATTCAACGTTTAATCGGGCGTTCACTGCGTGCTGTTGTCAATTTAGAAGCTCTAGGAGAGCGTACAGTAAATATTGACTGTGATGTCATTCAAGCTGATGGTGGCACACGCACGGCAGCCATTACCGGTAGCTACATAGCCCTTGTCGATGCTATGCAACATTTGCTCAAAAAACGACTCATCCGAAAAAATCCCATTCATGGAGCCATTGCTGCTGTTTCTGTGGGTATTTATAAAGGCATACCCATTTTAGATTTAGATTATAATGAAGATTCTGACGCAGAAACGGATATGAATATCATCATGAATGATGCCTTTGCCTACGTTGAAATTCAAGGTACTGCGGAAGGACACGCTTTTCGTCAAGATGAATTACAAACCATGTTAAGTCTTGCCAAAGAGGGCACTAGCCAATTACTTGAAAAACAAAACGCTGTTTTGAATGATGAATGATGAATGGTGAATGAAAACCTAAAAAATTCATTATTAATTTATATTACGCATTCTTCTTCTTGAGGTATTTTTTAGAACCACGATATCTCCCTCCCCCTTCGACATGATTCGACAGGCTCATCAACCGCTCAGGGACCACCTAACCCCCTAGGCTGTGCAGTTTGAGCTTTTTTCGAGGCTATTTTTTCATGTACTTTTGATGTTCACGATCTCTCCCTCCCCCTAACCCCCTCCCGCTGGGAGGGGGGACCGCTCTGTGGAATTTTCCTATTATTAGCTAACACAAAAAATAATAGATAATATAGTTATTTATCATTTTTGCTAAAGATAGCAAAATGGCACGGCGCGGTTCCCCCTCCCAGCGGGAGGGGGTTAGGGGGAGGGAGAGATTGTGAACACAAAAACAGCATAAAAAATATACCCTGAAAAAAGCTCAAACTGCACAGCCTAGGGGGTTAGGCGGTCCCTGAGCCTGCGGTCCCTGAGCTTGTCGAAGGGTCGAAGGGGGAGGGAGAGATCGTGGTTCTAAAAAATAGCTTCAGTATTGTGCGTAACATGAGTTATTAATTTATGTTACGCACGGTGCTTAAAAAATGGGCACCAGAGTTAGAATCCAAAGCTTTAGCTTTGGTTTTTTTCCTGATGGACAGTATCTAGGCTACCAAAAATCTTTTCAATTTCTGCTTCGATTTCGATACCTACTTCTTTACCAATCACTTCACCGAGTTTTCGATAGGATTCAAATTGATCCTCTTTGAAAAACTGGTTAGCGGTCGTTTCGTCTGGGAAGCTTGGACTTTGGCGACGATAAGCTAACAAGTCTTCTGATTCTTTCCCAGTCATGGTGGTCTTGATAAAAATCAAAACACCATTGGTATCATTGGGATAGTGGATGATACCTCTAACCCAAGCTCGTTCACTGTATCTCTGTTGATTGGGACGCAACGGTGTTAAATCCAACTCAATATTAATGCCAAAATCAATACGCGCCTTACGTTGCAAATTAGCCAAATCATTCATCAGATAATTAGGGTCTGCCCCAGAATCAGAAGCGATGATCAATTTACAGCGGCGTTTTATCATCGGATAAATACCCAGATTTTCATGATGTCCACCATCTGAGAGATTGAGCAAGGAATCTTGCTCTTGGCTCAACGGAAAAAATTCCTTTAAAAAATAGTAGGGCCAAACTGGTAATTTTTCATGTTTAGGATTTGGGTTTGGCATCCAAACGTTCAAACGGATGTTAAAGAGAATCATGTAGAATCCCAATAAGCGATTAGTGTGCGTTCCCATTTTTGGACTGGCTGCTGCGCCTGAAATAGCCATTGCTGTTGCCAGTTCTGTGTTACCATGATTGTAGGTCTCTGTATTTCTATAACCTGTTGATTCAGAACCACAATACAGTTTGGAAAAAATAAAATAATCAGCACCACGCCCTTTTAAATCACGATTCTTGGAACCCATGATATTCAAAGTGGTGTTAACCAGATGATAAGGGCCATTATCATGCTGATGGAGTTCTGTCAGTTTTAAATCATCATAAGGCTCGATAGTTTCATCCTCTCCTCGTTTGATGATATAGGTACCACGCAAACCATCTCGATAAAAAGCGTGTAAAGAAATATTATTGATGTTGACGAACAGGCTGATCAATAATAAAAAAGTTGCCACCGCAATGGGTATGGGCCAAGTACCTATAATGGGGATGGGCGTTACAAACAAATGAGCAACGTCTTCTCTCAACAAACCACTGCTCCATAACCAGTGTAAAAATTGGGCAAACAGAATCGGAATGAGCAGAATAAATGCTAAAGACAACATCAATTTCAGCAAAAATTGCAAGGCCTTGTTTTCAGAATTTAAACGTCCGAAGAAGAAAAATACGAGTGAGGTGAGTAAGGTATAGTTGAGTAACTTTGCCAGGTCTTGATCGACATCAACCGCATTTGCAAAAATATAAAAGGCGAAGGCAATTAACCCAATGGTTACAATTAAAACCACTGTTGTCGCTAAAGATAAAGCTTGTAAACCAGTAATCAGCCGATTATTGGAATGAGTCAGTACCGTAAAACCACGTACCATTACCATACCTAAGAATGCAAAAAAAGCAAACTTAAACAATGTTGCCATGAGAGAGTCAAATTCTGCCTGGGTATCGTTTCGAGAAAATGTGATTTTTTGATATTCACCACCAGACTTTTTAGTCTGGCTATAAGAACATACCTGGAATGGAATCTCGTGATTAGTCAGAGAATCAGCCAATTTTTTCTGATTTTTCTGATCACCAACAGAATCTGCTATCAAAAGCTTACCTTGGATAAGTTCCTGAATGGCTTGGCTATCGTTAGCAATTGAGTTTTTGAGTAGAGACTCCTGCTTCGCAATATCCACAATTTGTTGCATAATGAGAGGATCATTTTGCACACAAGTATAACGAGCTACCGGACTTTCGATCAGAAATAGGAGATAAGCTGCTAGCAGCATAATCGCAATGGGTACCATATTGACTAATGCGATACCGGATAAAAAGGTTGAGATAGCACGCCAGGTATTCAAACTGAGTAAGTTGCTATTCAATCCTAAGTAGTTTTTTGATGCACGTAGGTAACTGATTTCTCGACGTTCTTCATAACTACTGCTTTCGGAGGACAATTCATAATTAACTTCTCGCTTTTCATCGGATTCACTATCTCTCAGAAAACGAAACGGAAAATCGCCCTTTTCTCTCGGCACAGTAGAATCTGTTGTTGCTTTGGGATTGGTTAACAAAGAACTCAAACATGAACCAATATAGCCACCCCCTGAAACGGTAGACATATAGTCGCAATAACGCAAAATCCCTTTTTTATCCAGTGCTTGAAGTAAACCCAAATTAAAGGTGGCAGAACGAATACCTCCCCCTGAAATCGCCAATCCTACCAAGCCGGCATCGCTACTGAGTCTCACATCAACATGCTCAGTTTGCACATTTTGGGAATCGTTGTCATCCGACGCGTTTTGCCCTCTCAGTTGTTCCAATTCTTGACCAACCCGTTCTGATGCTTGTTCTACCGTATCACAAGGCAAGTTCATATTTTCTCGCCGTTTTTTAACATAATCCAGCTCGGCTAAGTACACATCCGCAAAAGTGCAGGTGTAATCAGGGTATTTTGTTAACATGATTATAAAGTACCTTTTTTAATGGTCTGTAAAAAGCCTATACTAATTCGCTAAGGAATGAGGATTTAATGGTTCGACAAGCTCACCAACAAATTTCCAAAACTTTTGAGCCAAACCTGCCAGGTTTTAAAAACCTGGCAGGTTTAATTTCGGGTTTTATTTAATCCTCATTCCTAAGTGTCATATTACATCCAAAAAAAATTTTTGGACTCCATCATGCGATTTTTTGGACTCCAAAATTTATTTTAGAAATTGATGCCATCCTTGAAATATGCCGTATCAAGCGAATTTTTATCTGTAAACTCAATACATTATAAATATTTATTGCGAAATTCAAAATATCACTTAAAGTATTGTGTGTATTATTTTAAACTAATTTAGAGAAAAAGAGGCTCAAATTTTTTGCCTGATAGGAAAAATCGGCTAAAAAAAAGCCCCTTGGCTTTTATGCTTTGGGGCTTGCATGATTCATGACTCGCAAATGCCATTTCTTTAAGAAATAGTATTTGTTAGGGCGTGATTTGCTTTTTAGAAACCTGAACGGAAATGGTTCTACTTTGATAATCAATATTTAACACTGAGAGAGAATACGTCCCGGTTGAGGATTCAAATTCAAAAGTGTCACTGCCAACTACCGCCTTAATGATAGATTGATGTCCTTGCGGAGAAATAGATAAGCTGACAAATTCTTCACCGCCAACATTCTGAAATTGAATGGATAAATGGGTTTTAGCAAATGCAACGAATTGTGGTTGGTTTTCAAGGATTGAATATTCGGTTTGGGGAATAGTTTTGGTTATAGGCGGGTTTTTGGTTGGAACTTTTTCAATAGTAGATTGTTTGGGTTCTTCTGATTTGGGTTCTTCTGTAGAAAGCGAACAGATTTCTTCTAAGAAAGGAATTTTATTACCAAAAGTCGAAGCAATGCTCATACAATCCACCAATAAACCTACTAATAAGGCGATTATTGATAGAATAGAAAGTAGAATTCCAATTGATTTTTTTGCCACTTGTGGTTCTCCAATAACTGAATGATTTCGGAAAATCGCTACGCTCATTCCCGAAATATCAAAAGCAATAATCGTTATTTTTTGGATAATACTACATTACGAAACTGAACTCGCTTAGTCGCATAGTTCTTAACGTAAACAACTTCAAGCAAAGGCAGCATACTGATTGGTAAAGAAGCAGTGGTGTCAAATTGTATGTAGGACTTGATACGAATATCAGCTATAAGAAGGTGGCTTACAAAACCATGAGGACTTGATTTATTCGCAAGCCCAACTTGCTTGTTGGAAAAATATTCATTTCCATAATTATCAAATATTCTGCTACTGGAAGAAACACCCAGCTGCTGTTCTTGATCATTACTTGTAATAAAAAAATGACAAGTGATTTTACTATCTAATAATTTGCATCCTTCTAATTCAAAAGTAAAACCATCAGCTTCTACCTTTGCAATTGTTTTTGATGGTGGTTTTGTAGGACTGGTTGAACTTGAATCTGAATAATTTATCTGTTTTTGTTCATCTTCTTTTTCTTTGATAGATATCTCTTCGAGTTTTTTAATCGCATCAATTTTTGGAATATTACCGAAGTTTGCATTAATTATCACTGCTGTGCTGGTATCCAAAATCTTAACGGCAATTCGGATACTATCCCCAAATGGGGTCAAAGTGCCAGTTATTAGAGCCTCAACACCGGTAATTTTTCCTAATTCTCGTGCTGTTTGCGGATCAATTAAACCGGTTTTAGACAGTTTATGTTCCTTGATAATACTGTGCAAATGGGTCCGATCTACTACTTGAAATCCTTTACCAGCACTTGCTAACGCAACCGAAAATTCCTCTGCAATAAATCGACCCAAGTACGTCACATTACCGGATAAATCAGTAAAATCGACAACGGCAACTTTGGTTTTGTTTGCTGCGCTAATTTTTTCTGCCATCGTGGCAGAAAGTCGCGTAATTTCCTTTTCATAGGCAGTGGCGTTGACCGACATAAAAATAATCGGTACGGCACAAATCCATAAAAAGAGTTTATTAACAAAAGTCTTGTGATTCATGACAATAATTTTTAATTCCTCTCAATTATAGGGGGACTTAATAGTAACAAATTTGCGGATAATGGCCAACTTTTTTTTGCGACCAGAGGGAATTTTGTCAACAGAGACGGTTAAACCTATAAATTAAACGTCGTTATCATTTCGAGCTCTGTGTCAATTTTTGAAGCACGGAGCGTAAGGAACGTGCATGAAACAACTTAGGAAACGTAAGGGCA
>Ga0233403_10000522_pt1 | contig 18185 bp, 13 predicted proteins | sample Na_oxic_1_MG_FD_179866 | JGI IMG/M metagenome (GOLD analysis project Ga0233403, IMG submission 179866) | Seawater microbial communities from Saanich Inlet, British Columbia, Canada - Na_oxic_1_MG | ecosystem: Environmental > Aquatic > Marine > Inlet | place: Canada: British Columbia | collected...
CTCACAAACCTGACAGGTTTTCAAAACCTGTCAGGTTTTTTTTTGCCTTAAAAATAGGAAATGACTGAATGTTCTGCTTTACATCAACGAACAAAGCTGTTAGGCTTGATATTTATATCAAGGCTGAGTCGTTCCCTTTATTCCGTTATGAAAGAAGGGAATGACTGACGCGCAGCTCTAGGTTGCCATCAGCCGACGGTAATAATAGCAGTTCGCGAATAAACAATTCACTATGTGCTACAAATAATGGGAGCGTTTTTATGAAAGAATATTCCGTCATTTTGAACGAAAATGAGTTCAAACTATTTAAGTTAATTCAAAAAGTTAATATTTATCATGGGATACGATTTGCTTGAAAATCTTATGAAACAAGTCAATAATTTTTTTCAATTGACTTCTCATAAAAAAACTCAAAAGTGGTTACAAATTGGGGATAGAACCTTGTTTGAGAGTATTAATCCCGTTAGCGTAGAAGAAAACTCACCACTCGCTTCTGATATAATCACTTCACTGCGAAAGCATATAAATGTAGAGGAGTAACGAGTGATTATCTATTTTGATGCTTCCGCATTGATCAAATCTCTAATTGAAGAACCCGGTTCCATAAATATTAAGAACTTTCTGTTAGAAATAAGATATTGTAGGTTGGGTTAGATTTTTTTGCAAAGCAAAAAAACGTAACCCAACAGAGCGTGATATAGCGTTTCCCGTTTGCGTGAAATACAACCACCCCTGCATCCCCTCCTTATTTAAGGAGGAGACAGAGGGTCGGTGATGTACTTTATGCAAACGGGAAATGCTATAAATGTTGGGTTACGTTATTTCGCTAAGCGAAATAAGCTAACCCAACCTACGCTATAAGTTTTTGTTTTTCAATCATTTATTGCTTAACTTAATGGCATTGGAGCGTAGGGTGGGTAGGAATTTCGTTACAACCCCCCCATTTTTAAGCCCTAGGTAGAGTGGGCAACGTCTTTTGGGTGCAACGGCTTAATATTTGAATTAGCCTTCTGGCGTGGGGGCACTGGGGTCGTATCGTTTAGAAAGCTTCAAATTCAAGGGCAACCACAAGGGATTGCCCCTACAAACAGGTCTTATGTAGGGGCAATCCTTTATGGTTGCCCATCAGTTATTTCTTGATTTGAATCAATCCCATTCAACGACCCCAGTGCCAAATTGATAGAAATTCCCCCCATTTTTTTTCAGACAAGACCTTGATTTTAAAAAAATTGACCCCTATATATGAAAATGAGGGTTCATGAATTTTTCTAAATTAATGTGACTCTGACCCCAATTATTCGCAGATGAATGAAAAAATTAATGAAAAAAAGTGAATAAAAACAAATGTTTATATTATTTTGTTTTTCTTCAAATCAGTTTCATTAAGTGAGTTTTGCAAGAGCATCGATAACCAAAAAAATAAATTTTATGGTTAAATTAAAGTTTCATCAATGGCACTTTTTAAATTCACATCTACTGTAAGGAGATGATATTAGTGATTAGAGCAAAAATGCTGAGTGCATTGCCATTACTAACCGTTTTTATAAGTAGTATTTCTCTTGGTGCTTGTATTACAAAAGATACCCAGAATGATGATAAAATGACGGTAAAAAGTGAAGCGAATACGTTTGATTTCAGTCGTATTGAAGGTAGAAATTACTACTTATTAGAAGAAGGTTTTACTTGTCGTGCCAATGCACCTGGAAAACCTATCTTAAAGTCGTGGAAAAACCGCGTAGAGTTTAATAATGGTGATATATTGATATGGGAAACAGTTTGTAATGATAACCCAACCGTGAAACCATTCGACATCAAGAATTTTTCCTTTTCCGAAGATTTATCATTGTTGAAATACCAATCTGAGGAATATAGTTTTTATGCAGAACCGCCAAAACTTTGTCCCGGAGGACAATGGTGTCCTGTCACTGAACTGGAGTAGAACGATGAGATATTTTAAAACTTGTCTTATTGCAGTGGCTACTGCCACGACTCTTTTTTATTCTTCGACTTCTCTATCGGTTGATAAGTTTGAAATATATGGTTTTTTTCCCAGCAAATGGTCATCAAATACGATTCCAGTTTGCTGGGAAAATCCTTCTAGTGCTAACGCAGAAGGAAGAAAATGGACAAAAGAAGCCATAAAAGAAACTTGGGAACGTCATTCTCGCCTTAATTTTACTGGTTGGTCTCAATGCCATAATAGAAGTATGGGTATTAGAATATTCATTGACGATGATGGCCCACATACTAAAGGGTTAGGAAGCCAGTTAGATGGAAGAAGGAATGGCATGGTATTAAATTTTACTTTTAACCATTGGAATAGAGCTTGTCGTCGTTCCTTATCTTTTTGTATCAAAGTGATTGCTGTCCATGAATTTGGACACGCTTTAGGTTTTGCACATGAGCAAAATCGGCCTGATGCACCAAGAGAATGCCAAAAAGAACGTCAAGGTGGTGATGGCGACGTTTATTTGTCAGAATATGATCCCGAATCGGTGATGAATTATTGTAATCCTGAATGGAGCGGAGGTGGAACACTCAGCCGTAAGGACATTGAAGGACTGCAAAAATGGTATGGTGAACCAACAACCCAGAAACCCGTTCAGAAACCCGTTCAGAAACCCGTTCAGAAACCCGCTTATAAACCAGCAACTGACAGAAATGAAGAAAAGACGTTTTTTAGGATAGTCAATGTTAGTGCAAACGATGTTTTAAATATCCGCTATTTATCTAATCCTCGTAGCAAAAAAGTCGGTAAAATACCGCATAATAAAGGATGTATTGCCTATTTAAATCAGACGAATTATTATAAATCAAGGAAATGGGTAAAAATCAGTTATCAAGGTGCCCAAGGTTGGGTTAATTCTAAATTTGTGCGTCGAGATGAAAATCTTGATTGTTCCACCTTTTATCAGGTGATTAATGTCGATGACAATGACGTTTTAAACTTGCGCCAATCTTCTAATTTCCGTAGTAGAAAAGTAGGTACAATACCTTCAAATGCTTGTTGTATTTTGAAATTAGATGAAACCTATGCAAATAAAAAATGGTTGATGGTGAGATACAATAGCACTATAGGATGGGTTCATTCACATTACTTGATGCAACAAACCGTTGGGTTTTGTGATTCCTGCCAATAAACAATAACGGAAGAAATTAATGAAACGTTAGCGAGCGTAGGGTGGGTAGGAACGAAGTGGAAACCCACCATTTTTAAGCAAGCTAGAGTAGAGTGGACAACGTCTTTTGGGTGCAACGGCTTAATGTTTGAATCAGCAAGCGTAGGGTGGGTAGAGGAACGCAACGAAGTAGCGGAACGCTCAACCGGCCCCTTTTTATAATATGGAATGGTGGGTTTCCGCTTCGCTCCTACCCAGCCTACGCTTGCTCTGACCCCAATTATTCTTATAATCCTTAATTATTTTCAATATCAATCATTTAACTTAGTAGAAAAATTAACTTTTGTGAGCTTAAGGAAAATAGATGGAAAGCATTGTCGTTAGTATAGTGAAAACAGCAGCCCCAGTTATCATAAGTCTGTTTAAAAAGGCAACCATAACGGGGTATGTTTTAGATTCTTCTGGGAAACCAGTATCAGATGTTTTTGTTGTTATTGGAAAGAAGGAAGATTCTTCGGCATCTGATGGAAGTTTTGTCATATCAGGAATACCTGGTGGTGATTATAGTGTTTCTCTAAAATATATTGATGAAATATTTGATAATGTAAAAAGAATAAATATTGAAAATGGAGAAAAAATAGAAATGACAATGACACTTCCAGAAAGAATCAAGAAAGATAAGGTTAAAATTGAAGAAATTCTAAAATTAGAATTAAATTCAAGTGAAAATATAGAAAAACAAAGATATTTCAAGGGAAAAGTTTTTGGCGTTGATGGTGTTAAAAAATTAATGATACAATATAAAAATGAGGATATTTATATTGGTTTTCTTGGAGGCAGAGGAAAACTTAGAACAGCAGAGTTAGAGAAATTAGAAGTACGTACTTTTAAATGGGATGATAATATCAATCCTCCTAAACAAAAAGATAATTGGATTCCTATAAAAGAATGTTTAGATATAATTAATAAATCATGTGTAGTAGCAAGCTACGCGAAGGGTTAAATGTAGCGAGCGTAGGGTCAATGCCATTAAGTTAAGGATTTATCGCTTTATTTTCAATAAGAGATATTGTAGGTTGGGTTAGATTTTTTTGCTTCGCAAAAAAACGTAACCCAACAGAGCGTGATAAATGTTGGGTTACGTTATTTCACTACGTTCAATAAGCTAACCCAACCTACGCTATAAGTTTTTGTTTTTCAATCATTTATTGCTTAACTTAATGGCAGTGGAGCGTAGGGTGGGTAGGAATTTCGTTACAACCGGCCCCATTTTTAAGCCCTAGGTAGAGTGGTTTCGAGGTTTTAGTTTTTCTGAGAAAAACTAAAACCTCGAAAACGTCTTTTGGGTGCAACGGCTTAATGTTTGAATCAGCCTTCTGGCGTGGGCAACGTTGTTGCCATTAAAATCTCTCTATTGCTCTGGAACTGTTCCAATCAGGAAAGTTGGAATGTTCTTCCCTAAATCGTCATTTGAAGTTGTGAAACTCACAAACCTGACAGGTTTTCAAAACTTGTCAGGTTTTTTTTTGCCTTAAAATAGGAAATGACTGAATGCTCTGCTTTACATCAACGAACGAACCTGTTAGCTTTGATATTTATTGTCTCGCTCCCAATAAAGAGCAACTAGTCTTTCGACAATTTGCTCATGCCTAAATCATATCAATAAATGATATAATTTATATTAATATATGATATAATCTATTTATCATTCACACATTTTATCATTCACACATTGTAGATATAGATATGGCATATAAAATTGGTAATCGTCAATATGAATTAATGGGCAATCGTCAACTGCTTAACGAAGTGATGGGATTGTTCAAAATGAAGGGGACTACCTTGAATCAGTGGTGTAATGCGAATGGAATAGCCATGCCCAACGCCCGCATATATCTTTTGGGCAAGAGCAATGGTCCCAAAGCCAGAGAATGGCGGCAGCGAATTGTTGAGGCGGCTGAAAAAATGGAGGTGTGTTATGAAGAATAAACTTTTACACATCACCCGCCGCGCTATTCCTTACATCAGGGAATTAAGACCAATAGCAGGGAGTGTGACCGCTACTTTATTATGGCAACAGTTGGATTATTGGTTTGCCCAACAGCCTAATGGCTTTTATAAGTTCCTTGAATCGTGTCAACATGCCGCTTATAAAGAGGGTGACTCGTGGACTGAAGAATTAGCTTTTACCAAAGAAGAATTTCGTACTGCCTTTAAAAAGATTGGGATTGTTTATAAATCCAAAAAGGATTATGACAAAGCCCAAAACAAGTTTGTAAATGATGTTGGTAAAGCGTTTTACTTTTGTAGTTACCACGACAAAATAAAAGGACTGACTTGGTATTTTCGCAACCATCAGCACACTGATAAAGCACTCGACAGCCTTATAAAACAAGACGATAGCCCTGTAAATCGGGAATCCCGATTTACGGAAATTGGGAATCCCGATTTACAGAAGACTGATCAGGCACTCGACAGCCTTATAAAACAAGGCGATAGCCCTGTAAATCGGGAATCCCGATTTACGGAGATTGGGAATCCCGATTTACGGAGATTGGGAATCCCGATTTACGGAGATTGGGAATCCCGATCTCCATTATACAGAGATGACTATACAGAAATTACATTACAACAGACTACTACAAACATACGGCCTACTGAAAATTTTGAAAGTGATTTGCAAAAAGCGGGTAAGGTAGTGGTAGGTCGTATTTTGAATGGTATGGGAAATAAAAAAACCACTAACTCGCTGGTAACCGTAGGAAGTGACCCAGTAAGCAGTGGTTTGGTATTCGACTTTGCGCTCCAAGAATGGACAAATGCACAAAGACAACTGGCAATTAAACTTTTAAACAGCGTACCAAAAAGCGATAACCAAATGCTACTAGATGAGTTCAACAGCGCCGTTGCTAAGGGCACTGTAAAACAAATCTGGAGATACCTTAACACATTGATCAGAAAATATCAACAAGGTGAATTTACTCCAACCTCTGATTTGCCTGAAAAACGTGTTAACGCTGTTAAGAAAGTAAACAAGCAGCCTATAAAGCGTATATCAACTAGTGAGTGTCCCTATTGTAATGAGCGCGGCTCTGTTAAATTTGTCAAACGTAGTGGACGTTTTGAACGTTTTCCGTGTAGTCATGACTCAGTTAAAATTGAGGCAATAGCTCTTGAAAAGAAAGCTTATATTGAAGTTGAACGCAATGGACGTTTTGAGCGCGTTCCATTTTACAGTCATAACTCATTTGATGAGGTGCCATTTTGACTATTTCTTAATAATTGGTAGGTAATGGGGTCAGAGCTAGGTAGCCAGGTAGAGTGGTTTCGAGGTTTTAGTTTTTCGGAGAAAAACTAAAACCTCGAAAACGTCTTTTGGGTGCAACGGCTTAATGTTTGAATCAGCCTTCTGGCGTGGGCAACGTTGTTGCCATTAAAATCTCTCTATTGCTCTGGAACTCTTCCAATCAGGAAAGTTGGAATGTTCTTCCCTAAATAGTCATTTGAAGTTGTGAAACTCACAAACCTGACAGGTTTGCCTTAAAAATAGGAAATGACTGAGCAATGCTCTGCTTGACATCAACGAACGAACCTGTTAGCTTTGATATTTATATCAATGCTGAGTCGTTTCCTTCTGCAGTTATGAAAGAGGGGAATGACTGACGCGCAGCTCTAGGTTGCCATCAGCAGACGGTGATAATAGCAGTTCGCGAACAAGCAATGAACGTCGCGCTACAAAATGCGGCGGTGAAGGATATTATATTAATTGCGGGTAAGGGGCATGAATATTATCAAGAGATTGGCGATCAGCGTTTTCCATTTAGCGATAGGGTGATATAGACTTTCAGAAAAATCAAAGCGACCAGACCTGACAGGTTTTGGAAACCTGTCAGGTCTTTAGGCCAAAATATTTATCTGACAAAGTATAGTTGCTTCGATAATGGAAAATATTTACTGTTTGGATATTTTTTTCTAAGAGGGCGTGTGAACAGTAGTGGGACGGGATTTGCCCTCCAGTCCGCCACGTTTCAAACGTGAAAAAAATAAGAGCATCAAACGTTTCGGACGGGGTTGCAACGGGATTCGAGGTTTTTGCTTTGAAAAACAAAAACCTCGAATGTTAAATCTGTCAAAAATGACCGATAATTTTTCACCCTTATTTTGTTCCATAGATGGAATCGGTGGCTATTCACATTTAACCCCTTTGGGGTTGATACTTCAACGAAAAGTTCTAATAACCCCAACGGGGTCAAACATAAATAGCCATAGGTGAAACCTATGGAAATAACGACAATTTCTAATAACCCCAACGGGGTAAAACATAAATAGCCATAGGTGAAACCTATGGAAATATGGAAAATATATGAATCCAACCCCAACGGGGTTGAACAGATTTAACATTCGAGGTTTTTGTTTTTCAAAGCAAAAACCTCGAATCCAGTTGCAAACCCCGTCCCGCTACTTTTCACACACCCTCTAAGGAATGGTCATGAAATAATATCCCTATATCTGTCAATGATTTATAGTTCCTCGTATAGCAAAAATCAGAAGATGTCCCAACCCCGATAGGGGGTTGAATGTGAATAGCCACCGGTGGAACCGGTGGAAACTATAGCTTTTCAGATAAATACTAAATCATTGAAATATTTAGAATTTTTTAGTGCAAAATGTCATTATCTTGCTAAGTTATTGATCTTAAAGCAGATGATATTTTTGCTAAGTCATTGAATTTATTTAATTTTTAAAATATTTATCTGAAAAGCTATAAGTAAAAAGACAAAACGGGAAGTTATTTCGTGGCCATTCCTAAAATAAAAAACAGTCAAAGATGCTTGCAATCCTGAAAATTTTGTAACTACTCACCACTCTATTTAGTACAACTGGCATCTTGGCGTTTAAGCGAGTTCCTGTGGTTCAGCACTTAAAACCAATTTTCCTTTAAAAAAGTGTTTTTCTGGGAACTAGAAATCAAAAGGTATTTATATAGATGAATTTTTTGGAAAATTGTGCTAATATAAGACAACTTATTGATTATAATACATTTTTACCGATAATTTCAAAAATGCCACTGCCAGTTGGGCAGCGATTAGCTCAAGCGAGGGGATGGGTACATAGTTTAATAGATTATGATTGGCGCTCTCAGGCAGTACAGCAATATTTTGTACGCGATGCAACCAAGCAAGCCATGCAAGCTCTCATGCCTGATGCCGAAAAAAAAACGCAATTAATCAATACTTTACGTCGCTTTGTGCATAATTCGAGGGAGGAATGGGAATCTTATCTGTTTAGAAATGAAAAAGTGATGTCGTCGATTTTTAAAAACAGCCATATTGAAGGTTTGGCACCACTCATCGCGGCGCAAAAAAGTGGAAAAGGCTTAGTGCTGCTGACTTGCCATTTGGATAGTTTCTGTATGGGGATTGTGCTGATGGGGATGAGCGGTTTGTGCATTAATGCGATGACGACAGCTGCCTTTTTTGATCCGCGAGTGCATCCCGTCATACAAACTTTTTTCCGCAAAAAAATCCAAGGTATGGAAATGCACATGCAGGGTGGAAAATTGAAAGATCATGAAACAAACATGAGCTATTTTTATAAAGCCTTATCAAAGGGAAAATCTGTTGTCATCCAAGCGGATGTGCCAGCTGCCCCTCATGCTAACGCGACAATTGTCCCATTTTTAGGCGGTATGCGCAGAATGTCTGTCGGCGCACAACGGTTGGCACTGAAAACTAATAGTTTAGTCGCGGCCTATATTTGTCTCCAGCAAGGTGTCGGCAAATACAAAGTCTTATGTTTGCCACCCAAAACGATAGATCCCGCTTGCCCTGCAAAATCGTTAGCACCGTTTTACCAGTTTTTAGAAACGCATATTCGTCAATTTCCTGATCGATGGTTAGCGGCTGATTTATTCCGCGTTTATGAGAATGTCAAATGATTCCAATTTGGTTAGTTATTCATTCAGAAAACTCTAAGCTACCCCTTTACCCAATCGAAACTATTGAGCAGCAACTTGCTCGTGAAATGGGCGCAGCACCCTATCCTGTGCAGGAAATATCTGCTTTAACTCCCGTGTCTTCTTGGGCAAAGACGCTAGATATGAACGAAGTTTGTTTAATCAGCGATCCCGAATTTTGGTATAGCCCACAATGCTGGCTGCAATGGTTCAGCGCCCTGATGGAAGATGGCACGGGTGACATGATAAATGTGCCGTTGGGTAATCAAGATATTTCGTGGCGAGCAGGGCGAGAAATTCCCCTTTATCTCACATTGCCGGGGCTTGAAATAGCTGCGACTTATCGGGGTGAAGAACGCTGGATGGTACAGTATGGACAAAATTCACCCACTTTCTGTGTCACAGTCGTACCCACCGCCCTATTAACGTTATTGCCTGATAATATCAAACTGGGGGGGTTAGCAGCATATTGGGCGAAAAACAGCGCAAAAATCCGCATTTTTTGCGCCGGCTGGCTCCATTCCTTTAATGCGCTAAGGATGGCAGAAGCCCGTGAAGATTTGATTGCTCTCACCGAGTGGCAAGGTAAAGTATTAGAGCTGGGTTGTGCTAATGGCTTAATGGCGAAAACCTGCAAAGAAAAGGGCTATGATGTCACTTGGATTGGAGTTGATATGCACAAATCAGCCTTAGTCAACGCTTCAGATTGCTTAGATTTGGCAATCCAAGCAGATATTCAAAAAGACTTTCCTTTTTCAGAAAGCACCCGTTTTAATCGGATTGTCTGCGCAGATGTTTTGGAACATATTCCTTATCCTTGGGAACTCCTTGCGCGCCTGCGACAATATATCAGCCCTGACGGACTTTTAGTCGCCTCATTTCCCAATGTAGGACATTGGGCAATCGTCGAAGACTTGATTGCGGGGCGGTGGGATGAAACGCCTTCGGGCATACTCTGCGTCACACACCTACGCTTTGGCACCAAAAAATCATGGCAACGGTGGTTTGAAAAAAGTGGATGGGAAGTGATTTTATGGGAAGAAGAAAAAGTGCCAATGCCTCCCCACTGGCATGAGAACCATTTCAGTACCCATGTAGATGATGAGAGCCTTGAAACATTTCGTTATCGTATTTTAGCAAGAAGTCTTCGATGTCAACCATAAAGGATTGCCTAGGAGTACACAAGATAAATCTTGTATTCCTGTCGAGCGGAGGAGTACAAGATTTATCTTGTACCGTGCGTGAAAAAAACTTGATCGATCATTGAAGCAAGTACGCTAAAATGCCGGCAATATTCCAAGCATCATCCACCCCCCGATGATGAGTACCTTCTAAGGGAAAATCTAACTTCTTTAATGCGCCTGCCATACCCGTCGGTTTTTTCAAATTTAACGCATCCGCGAACAACTGTTTAACATTAATGTGTTCTTGACTAAAAGGATAGCCTACGCCTTTTTTTCGACATTCCATTTCAAACTGCTTTTTATCATAAGCACCATAACTTGCCCAAGAGCGTTCTTTTGAAAAATATTGCGTCTGCAATATCTCGCACGCATCCTTTAAAGAAATGCCTTGATTAACCTCAGCTTGCGTCAGCGTTGTTAAATCAGTACAAAATTGACTGACTTCAGAAAAAGGTTTCACAATAATACTATCGTTCACAACCCTTTCATAAGTACTTGAATTTAAAATACAAATTCCAATTTCTATGATTTCATTTTGCTGTCCCTTGGGGATTTTTTTTTTCCAACAAGTGGCTTCTATGTCGATGACTAAAATCTTATTGGATGGATTAAACATTTTAAAAATCTCCCAACGCCCTGATAGTTGATCGTATTAGACTACTCAATGCTCAAGTTTTTTCTAAACCCAAACAATAACTACAGGGATTGTATATAAAAAAGGATTTCTTCGCGACTTTATCTTCTTTCCGAGATTATCAAAGGCGAACGTGCATATGAAATAAAATCTTCATTAAAATAATACCTTCGCCAATTCATGTTCCATAGGTTTCACCTATGGCTATCCACATTTCACCCCTTCGGGGTTGCACATTTAGGAGAATATCTATGAAACGATTGATGCTACTCATATCAATTTTGTGTAGCACATCATATCTATTTGCGATTGATAACATCACACTGAAATTAGGTTCAATAACAGGTGCAGGATGGCAGACGGAGGGGATAGTTATACAGTGGCATTGGTTAAGTCATAATCAAGTTGCGCTGCAACTGAACATTGATGCGCTCATTTTAGCAGAATTAAAAAAAACCCTACAGAATATTATCTTAATTTGTTCACGCGCAGAATATAACGAAAAGCAAATTTTGTGCCCTTCTTCTAGTTTACAAATAAACAGTGATTTATTGGATAAACCAGAAAGTCATTTATCATTTAGCTATTATTTTAAATCACAACGAATTCATTTTGAAATAGATAAATTAGCAATAGCTGGAGGCAAATTGAATTTGCGCGCAGATTATGCACCCACAAAATGGCAAATCTCTCTGAATACCAATAAAGTGGATTTGGACAAATTTTTAATTAAAATTAATGATTTCAAAGAGTTACCATCAAAGTTACGTTTTGGCGGTATGATAAAAGACTTAACTATCGACATTTTTGGTGATGGTAATAAGGCGCGTGGTTTTTCTATAAATGGAGAAACAAGTGCGCTAACATTTTCAAATACCGCAGATACCACAAAATCAGGCGAAAATATGGCGATGAAAGTCGCGCTCAAAGCTAAAATTATCCGTTCCCCGCCCGCTTCATTTCTGCATAAAATAAAAAAGCGTCAAAACTTTCAGCTTTTAAAAAAGGAAAAGAAATACATAGTACAGGGAAAACTCACGCTCAAGCAAGGTAAAATCAATATCGGTTCTGTTCATATTGATGCTAAAAATAATCCAGTGAATCTACTCATTGATTTGGGATGGGTTCCTGATAACTATTTGAATATACAGGACTTTACTCTTATTCAACCCGATATCATTCACTTAACGGGCAATGGCAAATTTGGAATAAATGAAGAAGGATGGAAGACTAATGCACTTCATCTTCAAGCCGCACGCACCCCATTCCAACCATTCTATACACATTACTTACAAGCAGAGTTGGATCAAAATAGTCAATGGAGCCAGTTAGCATTTAGTGGGGAAGTCGAAGCGAGACTAGATTGGGAAAAAGAAAAAAGTTACTATATGATCCGTTTGTACAATATCAGTTTGGAAGATAAGAAAAAACGCTTTGGTTTAAATGGGGTTCACGGAAAGGTTCAATGGCATAGTCATGAAACGCGTTTACCTTCCCATTTGCATTGGGATAGTGCCTATATTGCGCACGCCATTCCCCTCGGAGCCAGTCAATTACGCGCCAATCTAAATAGTCATCGTATCACATTATTAGCACCTTGGTATCAACCCATCCTCCTTGGTGACGATGCAAATGAGGGTGCTATACGTATTGATAAATTTTCTTTGGAAAATCTGGGGAAAGAAAATATTTCTTGGCAACTGCGAGGCAGATTATATCCGATTTTTTTATCAAAACTCAGCACGGCTCTAAAATGGCTTCCTCTCAGTGGGCAACTGTCTGGGAATCTTCCGCTGATTAGCTATCGCAATAAACAATTGAAAATGGATGGAAAATTGAAAATGCGTATTTTTGATGGTGATATTGTGATAAATACTTTGAGTTTAGATAAGCCCTTTGGGAATGCACCAGAGTTAGAAGCTGATATTGAGATCACCAAAATCAATTTGAAAACGTTAACGGAAACCTTTAAAGAATTTGGTGAGATTCAAGGGCAATTGTCGGGATATGTCAAACAGTTACATTTAGTCGATTGGAAACCTGTCTCCTTTGATGCCTATATTGGCACGCCAGAAGATGATACAGAGCCGCACAAAATCAGCCAAAAAGCCATAAAAAATTTATCTAGTTTAGGAGGCGGTGCTGCTGCTAATGCGATTTCCAGAAGTGTATTGATGTTTTTTGAAGATTTTTACTATGAACGTATTGGGTGGGGCTGTCGTTTAGAAAAAGAGATTTGTCAAATGAAAGGGGCGGGACCTGCTTTAAATGGCTATTATATTATCAAAGGTGGCTGGATACCCCGAATCGACATCATTGGATATGAAGAGTCTGTGAATTGGAATATGCTTATTAGCCGTATACAAACCGTTATTGATGCGACAGGTAATCTTAGTAGCCCAGTTGTTGATTAATACTCGAAAAGTGCAAAGTTATGGAGTCCAAAGCTTCAGCTTTAGGGGTTTTGGGGACTCTTGCCAAAACTAAAGCTTTTCTGGTTCCCACGCCAGCGCGTTTCTCGTTCCCAAACTCCGTTTGGGAATGCCTTCCCCGACGCTCCGCGTCGAATATTCAGAAATACTGGGTTTCGTTCCTCTATCCACCCTGCGCTAGCTATAATAAAAGCAAAATGATTAAAAACAATAACTACAGGGATTGGAGACAAGAAAGGATTAAAAAATCATAAGTATAGGAATTATATATGAAAAAGGATTTTTTCTCAAGGTGCTCGTTTTTTTTCTGGTTCCCACGCGCCGGCGTGGGAACTAGAAATTCCACAATCTTATTAAAAACGATAAGCTTTTTTTCGGTGTCGTACTGCAATAATATCCACCCATTTTTCTTCTTCATATACCGAATAAATAACCCGATAATCACCAACACGAATGCGCCAGAGGTTTTTTCGTCCTTGAATTTTTAAGCAACCTTGAGGATATGGGTTTTCCGCTAAAGCCTCAATTTTGGAAATATCCGCTCAAGTATCATTGTGTCAAGTTTTTCTAATTCTTTACGTGCCGAACGGCAGAGCGTAACGCGGTATTTAGCCATGTTTCAATTTGCCTTGTTGCAATAATTCTGCCTTGAAATTATCCAAAGAGTCGCGAGGTTCGTCTTTACGCTGCATGGCTAACATGTTGTCATAAAAGTCTTCCCACAGTTCACCGTATATTTTTAGGTCAATCACAACTGCGACTTGCGTTTGTTGGCCATCTACGATGAAATTGATACCTTGCATAGTGTTTTCCTCATTTTTCGTTGTGACTTGTTTTACTGAATCTTTTTCTGGTTCCCTTAGCAAAGGCGTGGGAACCCATTCGGGACGCGCCAGCGTCCAGTTTCTGTCAATCACGCGACGCTGGCGCGTCGAGAATGAATTCCCACGCCAGCGCGTGGGAACTAGAACACATCACACACCAATCCGATTATTCCCCCGATCCGTTGTACTAAATATTAAGGGCTGAGTCGTTACAAATTGACAGAGTATCATTTCAAGACTCAATTAACCTTGAAAAAATCCGTTTATTCCGCTAATCCGTTGTACTTGGTGGTTCGAGAATGCCATGCAGAGGATTTTCGGCTTCACGCTCCTTACGAAATCCAACAAAAAAAAGTAAAGTAATAACTAATGCGAATGTGAGCCAACTTCCTGTAATTGCCCACCAAGAAAAAGATAAATCTAGCATGACTAAAGTTGTAAAATATGCCATTGGTAACCAAACACACAATGAAATAAAAGTACTTTCTTTCCAATCAAACCCAGGTTCTTTTCTTTTTATAATAACAAAGGGAAAGATAGTTATTAAAGGCTCTAAAGGATCCCGGATAACAAAATTCCAATGGTTTACTTCTTTCTTCCATATAAGGTACTTACTTCCTACTATTGAGACTAGTAAAACTCCATACCATATAGCTCGTGTTGGCGATTGAAAAATATTCATAGTTGTTTTAACTAAACTAACCAATGATATACTTGCAACCATCAAAAGTATAAGTATAAAATGCCAACCTTTATCAAATTTATACTTAATCGGAAAAAATACGTTTTTCCAATCATTAACTGTGGGAGATGTATCACCTATCAAACGCGGAAACACCTTCAATTGCATTTCAGGCTTTAAAAAATTCAGTACATTTAACAGATGACTAGCATTCACCATTTTCAAAGATTCTTCCATTAACTGAACTTTTAATGTCTCGTATGTATCTGTATCCTTCTTGTCATTGACTTCATCAAAAACTTTTCTAAAGGCTTTATATACTTCCAATAAATTATCAAAGTTTATCTTTTCACCTTTATTTAATTCACTCAATAGAGTAGTAAATTTTTCAGTAAGTTTAAGTTTATCAATATTTTTTACAATATCCCTCAAAAATATTGGCGGTTTACTGCAAACTTGTACAGCAAGCGGTATAATGATTCTTGGATCAAGCGTTGAATGAAAAGATACTTCTCCCTTTTCAGTCACTTGATTTATCAAATGCGCTATTCGCCCCACAATAATGGGCAAAGACGAATTAACGGGTTCATTAAAAGGTGCCCAAACCCATTTCCACCAATCTGCTTTGCGTTGTTCTTTCGTCAGCGGATACTCACGTAGCGTATTTTCTATCTCAGATTTAGGCAACAACGAGGCTAAGTTTAAGGCAGTACGACTTGCTAACTGATTATCCTCATGCCAAAGGAATAGAACCAATTTGATAGCGGCTTGGATTGTGCCAATCGCTTGTAAATCATCCAACGCATTGAGATGCCCTTGTTGAGCTAAAACTTCCAGCTTTGGTACAGCCAAATCTCCTAATCGTATTAATGCCGAACGTACTTCAGTTCTATCAACATAACAGTTTGCCAGCAATTCTGCCGCCTTTGGTAAATTAGTCAGCGACAGAGTATTTGCAGCGGCTATGCGTCGTTCACTTTCTGTAGCATTTGCTAATGTATTTGCCAAAAAGTCAAGCACCGCTTGCCCGCGAGGGCGTATATCTGCCGCGACTGCCGCAAAAGCTTGATTAATCGCCTCACCCTTTTCACCTGCCGTGCCTAATTGCGGTTTAAAAACCGTTATCATTTCATCCGCTAACTCGGCACTGACTTTTTGGGCATCGGCTAAACATTCAAAACCCGTGACAGAATCTGCGGCGTAAATGCCTTGTATCAAATCAGTGCTATCGTGATCAAGCCCACACCAAAGCTTGACGGTTTCTCGCCAAATATCCGGATCATCTTGGAAGCGTCTCAATAATTCTTCGGCATTATCTCGAAGGGCTGCTGCGGCAAAAAATTCTTGCAAAGTCAAATGCGCAAATTGATAGCGTTCCCCCCCATCAATAGAAAGCAATAAACCACTCCGTTCGACAATTTCATCTAACAAGGGTACAACATTTTCCTCAGCTAAATTTAAATCAGGCAATACCGTTTTAATTTGCGCTAACACCGTTTTCAAATCAATGCTACGTCGATCCTGTTTTCTAATCGCACCGCTGTCTTGATTGAACAAGGCTAAATGTTGTAACACCAATTTTTTTTGAGCCGCTTTATAATGATTACGTTCTACTTTCCATTGATCGAGCAAGACATCCGTCGCTTTACTATAAAACTCCGCGCGTGAGTGAGGCAAGATAAACTCGGTATCGCTGTAAAGATAAGCAATGATAGTGAGTAATAGCGGATTGCGTGCCAGTGCCATAATTCGGGGCTTATCACGTAAAGCAAAAATGAGTTGCTCAATAGATTTTTCAGGCGGCATATCCTTTTTCCAAGGCACTAAAAATTGCTGAATTTGTTGATCGCTAAATTCGACAATTTCCAACGTTTGCTCCGTTTTGTCAGCAAATTCATTGCGATAAACTGCCGTGCGACAGCTAATAATGGCGCGGCATTGTTTATAGGTATCCAATAAGTCATTGATTTGCTTGACAACTCGTTGCCGCTCCTTCGTATTGACTTCATCGAAACCATCAAACAGCAGCATCAATGTGCCCTGCTCTAAACCAATTTCCACAAAATTTTGCGCATTGGGAAAATCGTTTAATCCAAGCATCTCAACCAATTGATTTTGAATCGGCTCGTTGGATTCGTTAAGGCGGTTAAGTTCTAACAAAATGGGCACGGGTTGTTTTGGTAAACCCGTTAAACGTGCTTCGGCATAAGATAATGCGACATATCTCAATAGCATGGTTTTACCCGCGCCGGGTGCGCCAAGTACCATTAAGCGTTTATCTTTGGTAATAGCTTGGTAAGCATCGATTTGATCAATATCGCGTGTACCTTTTACCTTGAGGGGAACAAAGATTTCCTGCATTTCCAAAGGGCGTTCCGGGCGAAAAGGGATTTTGATTTGTTGATATTTGTCAATCAATGCTTGTCGATAACGGCGCAGGGCAATTTTGCGGAGAAAACGATAACCCGCTAGCCGGCGATAAAGCCAATTTTTGGTTGAAGTAACAACATGGATAACTAATTGATTCATCGCTTCACGAAGAAAGTGAAAGATGAAAAAGATAATGGCTAATCCCCACCCCAGCACCGCCAATTGATTTTCCATAAATTTTTCAAACCCAGATTTCTTGGGTTTAGCAGCTTGATAGGCTTCATCGTACACTTTGACGACTTCGCGCAATGTCAAGCCCACTGATTTGGCTTCTTCACCAAATAATAAATCGATCCCTTGTGCGTTTTCAGGAACTTTTTCAAGTTCGACATCCTGTTGGGCATGTTCTTGAATGGCAGCAATCAACGCATCACGTTGCGTGGAAGTGGCATTTTGGGCGACAGTCGGGACGATTAGGCTTAAAATGCCTAATAATACTATGACTAAAATAAATGAAAAGTGTTTATTAATCATGGCTTTGCAACCTATTATTATCACTTTGAATGATAGTCTTTTTCTCGTTCCCAAATTCCATTTGGGAAACGAGGAATTATCTTAATTCGTTAAAGAGTTAGGTAGGTCGGGTTAGCGAAGCGTAACCCGACATTTTCATATTGTGGTTGAGTTATTCCTAATCTGATTTTAATCCTCTCATGAGGTAATGGTACTGGACATGAATAAGTGTTGGGTTACGCTTCGCTAACCCAACCTACATGAACTTTTTTCTTAATACCTTCGCCAATTCACGGACATATAATAAGGTTTTTAATTGAAGCCTTAAATAATTCCATAGTGAAACCTATGGCTATTTACGTTTCTCACCAAAGGGGTTAGGAAATTTTAGTTGAGGAAAAAAATGTTGATGTGTCACCCCGAAGGGGTTAAATGTGAATAGCCATAGGTGAAACCTATGGAACATGAATC
>Ga0233403_10000524_pt1 | contig 18157 bp, 11 predicted proteins | sample Na_oxic_1_MG_FD_179866 | JGI IMG/M metagenome (GOLD analysis project Ga0233403, IMG submission 179866) | Seawater microbial communities from Saanich Inlet, British Columbia, Canada - Na_oxic_1_MG | ecosystem: Environmental > Aquatic > Marine > Inlet | place: Canada: British Columbia | collected...
GCTATTTGGTCAGTACGATTTCTGTACTGATCACCTTTTCATCACAACCATTAAGACTAACATAATAGTATTTAGTGCTATTGAATTCCATAAAATACGATTAAATCAGTGAATAAACACAATACTTGAACTTGATTAATGATCAATGATCACCTCCGTTCTCAAAACATTGATATTCTTGATATTTAGTGATTTTTAAGGCCAACTTATTTATCTAACAAACTATTATATAACCCATTTTTAAATAAAATGACTGTGTTAGACAACGAGTTACAAAATTTACTCGCGCCAGTTGTCACGGCATTGGGCTACGAACTAGTGGGCGTGGGACGTCTCTCACAAGGGGGACATCAAACGCTCTTGCGTGTCTATATTGATAGTCCTGATGGGATTAAGATTGAAGATTGTGAACGTGTTAGTTATCAGGTAAGCGGGGTATTAGATGTGCATGATCCCATAGCCAAAGAGTATACTTTAGAAGTGTCTTCTCCTGGTTTGGATCGGCCCTTGTTTACCTTAGAACACTTTATACAGTTTGTAGGCCATCAAGTAAAGGTGTGCCTAGCTCGACCGATTTCGGGGCGACGTCATTTCACCGGTATGTTGCAACGAGTACAGGATCGTAATGTGATAGTGGAGGCGGATGGAACGGAATATAATCTGCCTTACGATCAGATAGACAAGGCACATCTTGTGCCTTCCTTTTGACCACTCGTTTGATGAAATACAATAATTGATTCGATAGAGGTGGTTTTCATGAATAAAGAAATTCATAAAGGAATTCTGTTGGTCGTTGATGCAGTCTCTTTTGAAAAAGGCGTGAGCAAGGAAGTGATTTTTAATGCCTTGGAATGTGCTATGGCGAGTGCCACCAAAAAACATTACACGAACGAGCTTGATGTGCGTGTACATATTGATCGACACACCGGTAATTATAAGGCTTTTCGTCGCTTTGAAGTGGTAGAAGACGAGGGTGTGGAATCACCTGAACTTCAAGTTAGCCTTAAAGAAGCGCAAACTCAAAAAACCGACATTGAAATCGGAGAATTTATTGAAGAACCGATAGAATCGGTGAGCTTTGATCGCATTGGCGCACAAACGGCTAGACAAGTCATAGTGCAAAAGATCCGCGAGGCGGAACGTGCCCAAATTGTCGAAGCTTACAAGGATCGACAAGGTGAGTTAGTCAGTGGGGTTGTCAAGCGTGTCGAACGCGGTAATGTTATCCTTGATTTGGGGGATAATGCGGAAGCGTTGATTACGCGTGATGAAATGATTCATCGCGAGGCGGTTCGGCCAAATGATCGTTTGCGTGGCTATTTACATAGTATACGTTCCGAGCAACGAGGGCCACAATTATTCCTTTCACGTACTGCACCTGAATTACTGATTCAGTTATTTATGATGGAAGTGCCTGAAATAGGTGAAGGTTTTTTAGAAATCGTCGGTGCAGCCCGTGATCCGGGGTTACGTGCTAAAATTGCTGTCAAACCGAAAGATCCCCGTATTGATCCGGTCGGTGCTTGTGTGGGGATGCGTGGCTCACGGGTACAGGCTATCTCAAATGAATTGGCTGGTGAACGGGTAGATATTATTTTGTGGGATGAGAACGCTGCCCAGTTTGTGATGAATGCTATGGCACCGGCGGAAGTGGTGTCTATTATTGTTGATGAAGAGACGCATAGCATGGATGTTGCGGTACGCGAAGATCAACTGTCTCAAGCTATAGGACGCAATGGACAAAATGTGCGTCTTGCAAGTCACTTGACCGGTTGGACTTTGAATGTGATGACAGAAACGCAAGCTGCTGAAAAGCATGAGCAAGAAGCACTCGAAGTACTGAAAACATTTATGGATGATTTAGAGGTCGATGAAGAATTGGCCAGCATTTTAGTACAAGAAGGTTTTTCAAGTCTCGAAGAAATCGCTTATGTGCCGCTCAATGAAATGCTTCAAATTGAAGAATTTGCTGAAGATATGGTTAAAGAATTACGTTCTCGTGCCAAGGATGCACTGCTGACACGAGCGATTGCTAGTGAAGCAGAATTAGACGAGGCGGCACCAGCGGCTTTGGCAGAAGAGTTGCGTACCTTGGACGGGATGACTGAGCAGTGGGCGCAAGTCTTAGCGAGTCGAGGCATTTTGAGTCGCGATGATCTCGCTGAGCAATCGGTAGATGATTTGATGACTCTTGAAGGTATGGACGAAGTGCAGGCAGGTAAACTAATTATGACGGCACGAGCGTCTTGGTTTGTTGATAAGCAACCGTAAACAGTTATTCAGTTATCAGTTATCAGTTTTTGCTGCAAGTTTTTGCGCGCAAAAACGGTATTTCACAAATGTGGAAATCAGTTATCAGTTATCAGTTATATATTAAATGGTTATTCGTGAACAGCTATCAGGAAAACAATTCACCACTGACAGACAACTGATTTTTACGCAAAAAGTTTGTAGCGGAGCCTCAAATTTTGCGTAGAACTGATTTCGCTAAAATTTACGGCACATCCAAAATTTTAGCCTAGACCTAGAATTGATAACTGATAACTGATAACTGATTTCCACGCAAAAGTTTTGCGCGCAAAACTTTTGCGTGGAACTGATAACTGAGGATAACTGATAACTGAATATGGCTGAAGTGACCGTAAGACAATTTGCTGATGTCGTGGGGATTCCTATTGAACGTTTATTGGCGCAATTAGGTGAAGCAGGGCTATCTGCTAAAAATGCTGATGACAATATTAATGATAAGGAGAAATTACAGTTGTTGACACATCTGCGCCATATTCATGGCAAAGACACTGACAAAACGACAACACCAGCACCCAAAAAAATTACGATCAAACGTAAAACGAAAAGTGAAATTAGGGTGCCCAATGCTCTGGGACACGCTAAGACGGTGCCGGTTGAAGTCAGAAAAAAACGCACCTACATTAATAAGCGGGGTGCGGCTTCCAACCAGCGTGGCGAAAATAAGGATATAGAACACCTTGATGCCTCTCAAAGAGGAGTTGAGGAAGAAATCCGTCATCAGCAAGATTCTGAGAAAGTGGCCGCGCCACTTGATCCTGATAAAAAGGCGCTGGCTTCAGATATTGCCGTGGCGGAGCCTTTAGAAAAAACGAGCTTCGTTACTGTCAACCGTCAAGAAAATGAAAAACACGCTTCATTGGAGCAACCGGTTGTTCCAAAAAACTCAAAAAATCACCCCACTCAACAGGCAGTAAAAGATAAGAGTCGTACACCTGTTATCGAAAAGAAGCACCAAGAGACTCGATCAACAGCTAGCACGACACATCCTGTTGATTCCAACAAGCGCCAAGCAAATCGAACGACTGGGGTTAAGAAATCCGACCTGACAACGACACAAATCAAAATCAAAAGGCGGCCATCCAAGGAAACAAGCGCGGTCAAGTCGGACACTGCAACTACGGTACAAATCAAGGCGAAAAAGCGTCCGGATACGAGGCAGGCTTTGGTAAAACCGCGTCCGGATACGAGGCCCGCTTTGGTAAAACCGCGTCCGGATACGAGGCAGGCTTTGGAAAAAAAACCAGAGACGAGTCGGCACCAACCTACAGGGGCGAATGCGGCTAAATCGGATAGCCAACGAAAAACCGATACACCTTACAACAAACGCAAGTCGTCTGCTAGCCCAGATGTTAAGCGTCAATCTCCTCCTCAACCGGATAAGAAGCGTCAATCGCCTACTTCAGCGAGAACTAATGAAGGTGCGAGAAACGTAGCGCTTCACAATCGGGGGGATTCCGCGAGTACAGATAAAGCACGTAAAAGAACAACGACTAAACAACGCCCGAATGAAAATACGACAAAATCAGCTAAAGACAGAAAATCATCTTATTCTCAGAATAAAAATTACGACTTGAAGTCTAGCAAGCATGATCGGCTAGAAACTGAGGGCACAAAAGGCAGGCGAAAAAATAAGCAACGGACTGCATCGAAAGCACCGCTGCATGGCTTTAAAAAACCAACCGCACCTATAGTGCGTGAAGTGACTTTGCCAGAATCGCTCACGATTGCTGAACTGGCCCAAAAAATGTCTGTCAAAGCCGCTGTAGTCATTAAGACCATGATGAAAATGGGCACCATGGTGACTATCAATCAGGTGATTGATCAGGAAACGGCCGCTATTGTTGTGGAGGAAATGGGGCATATTTCTAAACTCTTGAAAGAAAATGCGATTGAGGAAGAATTGAACCTCGCAGCTGGGCAACAACTGATTGGTGAAAAAGTTTCTAGGGCACCTGTTGTTACCATTATGGGTCATGTTGATCATGGTAAAACTTCTTTGCTTGATTATATTCGTCGAACTCGGGTTGCAGCAGGCGAAGCTGGGGGGATTACTCAGCATATCGGTGCCTACCATGTCGATATTTCTCGTGGTACGGTATGCTTTTTAGATACACCTGGACATGCGGCATTTACGGCGATGCGGGCGAGAGGCGCAAAAGTGACGGATATCGTGGTGCTTGTTGTGGCAGCAGATGATGGTGTGATGCCTCAAACGATTGAGGCTATTCAACATGCTAAGGCTGCTTCAGTTCCTCTTGTTGTTGCAATCAATAAAATTGATAAACCTGACGCTGATCCAAAGCGGGTAAAACAGGAATTAGTTGCCCAAGAAGTCGTTCCTGAAGAATGGGGGGGCGATACGATGTTTGTAGAGGTTTCAGCGAAAACGGGGGACGGTATTGATGACTTATTAGAAACGTTGTTATTACAAGCAGAAGTGTTAGAATTGAAGACGGTGGCTTCGGGTCGAGCGGCGGGTGTCATCATTGAATCACGCTTAGATAAAGGACGTGGTACTGTAGCGAGCTTACTGATCCAAAGTGGCACCTTGCAGAAGGGTGATGTCCTGTTAGCCGGTAAAGAATTTGGTCGTGTGCGGGCAATGTTGGATGAAAATGGTAAGCCAATAGAAAAGGCGGGCCCTTCTATTCCGGTTGAAGTGTTAGGCTTGTCAGATGTACCTAACGCTGGCGATGAAGCCATTGTGATAGCTGATGAACGTAAGGCACGGGAAGTGGCCTTATTCCGGCAAGGCAAATATCGTGAAGTCAAATTAGCCAAGAGCCAAGCGGCTAAATTGGAAAATATGTTTTTGCAGATGCAAGCTGGTGAAGTTAGTACGCTCAATATTGTGCTGAAGGCTGATGTTCATGGTTCTCTCGAAGCGTTACATGATGCTTTGGTTAAGCTTTCTAATGAGGAAGTCAAGGTTAAGATTGTTGCCAGCGGGGTAGGGGGTATTAATGAATCTGATGTTAATTTGGCGGTGGCTTCTCGTGCGATTTTGATAGGCTTTAATGTGCGAGCGGATGTGAGTGCTAAACGCCTGATTAACGAAGAAAATGTGGATTTACACTATTATAGTGTTATTTATGAGGCAATAGACGAGGTTAAACAAGCGCTCAGTGGCATGTTGGCACCGGAGATTGTTGAATCAATCATTGGTTTGGCAGAAGTACGTGAAGTCTTCCGTTCTCCCAAATTGGGTGCGATTGCGGGTTGTTTGGTGGTTGATGGTATCGTTAAACGCAACAATTCCATCCGTGTGTTGCGCGACAATGTTGTTATTTTTGAAGGAGAATTAGAATCGCTACGCCGCTTCAAAGAAGATGTTTTGGACGTTAAAGCGGGTACGGAATGCGGTATTGGGGTGAAAAACTACAATGATGTTAAAACGGGCGATCAAATTGAAGTTTATGAAAAGACGATGGTGGCACGAACACTTTAAGGAAAAAAGATGAAAGCTAAAAGGTTTCTTGATGATAATCCTCTAACCTTTTTTCTTGAGTTTTTCAATTATGAAAGAATTTAGTCGTACTCAACGTATTGGTGTGCAAATACAGCGCGAATTAGCATTGATAATCCGCAAAGAAATCAGAACCCCGGATTTGGGAATGCTTACCGTTTCAGAAGTCAAGGTTTCGCCTGATTTGAAATATGCGCGTGTTTACGTGACTGTCTTTGGCGGGCGTTTGGATATTGAACAATCAGTAGCGCATCTCAATGATGCGGCTAAGTCATTACGGCATCATTTATCCCAACGCTTAACCACGCGCACTACACCAAGTTTACAGTTTATGCATGATACTTCAATTGAATACGCAAGCCGTTTGACGGCGTTAATCGACTCTGTGCAGGTTAAGGAAAAATAAAAAATGATCATAAATACAGTAAATGGGCCTTCAAAATGAAGACATAATATTATTTTATTTATCAATCATTTATATAATTTATACTTAATACCGGTTTGTGTGTGCAAAACCGGTTTAACCTGCACGATTGTGACATAAGGCGATTGCGGCTTAAAAATATACCCTAAAAATATCTTTATTATTCAAATAATTAGTTTTTTTGTTCGGGTATATTATTTACCCGCAACCGCCGAAGATATCGCGGTGAATAGGTTTGCTATCAAAACAGACCATAAAATCGCTTTTGAGGCGGTGGTAAAAATCGCGGATTTCGCAACAACGTGCAAAAGGATTATTTTTTTGATTCTTCATCACTTTCGCCGCGAAACTCATTTATCGGGATAATTGAAGGGTGCCAAACGGGTTTAGCGCACCCAATGGTTCAAGTTTTTGAACCTCGAATATTATTATTTGGAAATATCTTAATAGTTATCAATGTGTTGATAACTGATAATTGCATCATTGATAACTGATAACTGATAATTGATATGGCTAGACGACGATCCGGCCGAAATGTGCATGGTATTTTATTATTTAATAAGCCCTTTGGTATCAGTTCTAATGCTGCTTTGCAGCGTGTTAAACGTTTGTTTCAGGCTCGCAAGGCTGGGCATACGGGCAGTTTAGACAGGATCGCGACGGGTTTATTACCTGTCTGTTTAGGCGAGGCGACTAAACTATCCGGTTTTTTACTTGATGCCGATAAGTATTATCAAGCAGAATGTACCCTTGGCATGACAACCACCACGGGGGATAAGGAAGGTACGGTTAAGCAAACTCGCCCTGTGGTGGGTATTGACCAAAATAAGATTGATGCGGTTATTCAATCTTTTATTGGCCCTCAAGAACAAATCCCTCCCATGCATTCAGCTATTAAACATAAAGGACAGGCGCTTTATAAATTAGCACGTCAGGGTAAAGTCGTGGAGCGTCAACCCCGCACTGTTGTCATTCATGCTCTCACTGTTGAAAGTTTTGAGGACAATCGTCTCAAAATAGAAGTACATTGTTCTAAGGGGACTTATATTCGTACTTTAGCTGAAGACATTGGGGAGGTGTTGGGATGTGGTGCTTATGTGAGTGCCTTACATCGTGTGGGGGTGGGAAAGTATCGTGACATGCTTGATTTTGAAATGCTAGAACACTATGCTTCGCTTGGGTTGGAAGCCTTAGACAATTTGTTGATACCCATGCATACGGTACTCTCACACTGGCCTGAAGTCATATTGACGACAGAACTGGCTTATTATGTGCGACAAGGACATGCTGTGCAGATACCATTCGCACCTACGAATGGATGGGTTAAATTATTGACTGACAATGCCCTGTTTCTAGGAATTGGTGAAGTGTTAGAAGATGGTCGTATAGCCCCTAGAAGGCTAGTTAATCTCTAGTTTTGCAGTTTAAAATCCCCAAACCAGCCCAAGGGCTCAATGCCACCTTCGTTAAACTTGGGCGAACACGATCGGGCTGCCCCTACAGTCCCTAAATACGCGGGGTTTTGTAGGGGCATACCTGCGTGTCTGCCCTTATCTTAATTAATGGTATTGGCCCAAGGGCTATGGCAAAGGATTGCCCCTACAACCTTGATTGTTCTTGTAGGGGCAATCATTACTAAACAACAACTTAATTATTCATTCAATTTTATTGTTGTTCTAACGGCAAGTTAATCAACTTTTCCGTGATGTCAGGAGTCTCACATGTTAATGACTGAAAATAAAGCCCAAATCATTAAAGAACATCAACGTTCTCCAAACGATACAGGTTCAACTGAAATCCAAGTCGCCTTGTTGACGGCCAATATCAAAAGCCTTTCCGGACATTTCAAGGTTCACAAAAAAGACACTCATTCGCGTCGTGGCTTGATCACTATGGTTAACCAACGGCGGAAATTGCTGGCTTATCTGAAAAGAGAAGATGTGGGTCGGTATCACAATTTGATTGCCAAATTAGGGCTTCGCCACTAAACCGAACACTGATAACTGATAATTTGATAACTGAACATGCCTCATAAAAAGACATTTCAATATGGTCAGCATACTATCACCCTTGAAACAGGTGAAATTGCTCGTCAAGCAGACGGTGCTGTGATAGTTAGCATGGGAGATACGGTAGTTTTAGTGACCGTCGTAGGGAGTAAACAAGGTAATCCGGAAAAAGATTTTTTTCCCTTGACAGTTGATTATCAGGAACGTACTTATGCTGCTGGCAGAATTCCAGGAAGCTATTTTAAACGCGAAGGCCGCCCAACGGAAAAAGAAACGCTAACATCACGGCTTATTGATCGTCCATTGCGTCCACTCTTTCCAGACGGTTTTAACCATGAAGTGCAAGTCGTTGCGACTGTTATGTCTTTGGAACCAGAGATTGATCCAGATATTCCTGCCTTGATAGGGGCTTCTGCCACGCTTGCCGTTTCTGGTCTACCCTTTAATGGGCATTTAGGCGCGGCACGAGTAGGTTATATCGACGGGAAGTATATACTCAACCCTTCCCTAACTCAATTGGAAAATTCTGCCTTAAATTTGGTTGTTGCTGGTACCAAAACGGCTGTGCTGATGGTTGAATCGGAAGCGAAAGAATTGAGCGAAAGCATTATGCTGGAAGCGGTGTTGTTTGGACATCAACAAATGCAAGTTGTGATTGATGCTGTCCAAGAATTGGCCGATGAGGTTGCTAAACCTTCTTGGGATTGGCAACCTAAAACGGTAGATGAGGCACTGACAGCTAAAGTCGCTGAACAGGCTGAACAACGTTTACAGGAAGCTTATAAAATCCAGGATAAACTGCTTCGCCGTGACAGTGTAGAACAGATTCGTCAAGAAATCGTCGCTTCACTGTCTAGTGAAACGGAAGAATTGTCTGAAAATCAACTGGTTCAGGTGATAGAAAAGCTAGAAAAAAATATCGTGCGATCTGATATCATCGCTGGCAAACCACGCATTGATGGGCGCGATACGCGCACGGTTCGGCCTATTACGATTCGTACTGGCTTATTACCGCGCACGCATGGTTCTGCCTTATTTACACGCGGTGAAACACAAGCTTTGGTGGTGACGACACTGGGTACGGAACGCGATGCTCAAATCATTGATGCGCTGGAAGGTGAATACAAAGAAGGTTTTCTACTGCACTACAATTTTCCACCTTACTGTGTGGGTGAAATTGGACGGATAGGAACCCCGAAACGTCGCGAACTGGGACATGGACGCTTAGCACGGCGCGGTGTACAGGCTGTCATGCCAACATCTGAAATCTTTCCTTACTCTGTGCGTATAGTCTCAGAAATCACCGAGTCGAATGGTTCAAGCTCAATGGCCAGTGTATGTGGTTCCAGTCTTGCCTTGATGGATGCCGCTGTACCGATTAAAGCGCCGGTTGCTGGGATTGCGATGGGCCTGATTAAGGAAGAAGAACAATTCGTTGTCCTGACCGATATCATGGGCGATGAAGATCATTTGGGTGATATGGATTTTAAAGTCGCGGGCACTTTGGAAGGTGTCACGGCTTTACAAATGGATATCAAGATTGATGGCATTACCCGTGAAATCATGGAAACGGCACTCGCGCAGGCTAAAGAAGGCAGGTTACACATTTTAAGTGTGATGGGTAAAGCGTTGGATAAACCCCGTAGCGAGATGTCAGAATATGCGCCGCGTATTGTCACTTTTCAAATTAAACCTGAGAAAATCCGCGAAGTCATTGGTAAAGGGGGCGCGACTATTCGCGCGATTACTGAAGAAACCGGTGCCATGGTGGACATCAATGATGACGGCGTGATCAAAATAGCTTCTGTTGATTTGATAGCAGGAGAAAAAGCGCGTCGTTGGATTGAACAGATTACTTCTGATATTGAAGTCGGTAAAATTTATGAAGGTAAAGTGGTTAAATTAATGGATTTTGGTGCCTTCGTGACGATTCTGCCGGGTAAAGATGGTTTAGTACACATTTCGCAGATTTGCGAGGAGCGCGTGGAAAAAGTCAGTGATAAATTGAAAGAAGGCGAAACCGTTCGAGTTAAAGTGCTTGAAGTCGATAAACAAGGGCGGATCCGTTTAAGCATGAAAGCGGTTAATAGCTAACGCTTCCAAATATAATAGAAAGCATGTCTCCTCGATGTGAGTTGAGATATTAATAAAGGGACTGTTGTCCCTTTTTTATTGCCTATCGTTAGGTGGGATCGCTGTTACCATGATTTTCAACGAGACGCGAGGCATAGCAAATCTACCACCCTATCGCTGAGCGAACCCACCATCCCCACATCACATCTATCTTCATTTTTGCGCTGATGTAGGCCATCTCAAATTAAACTGCCCCTTTGACTCAAAATTTGAAGTGAAGTATCATAGCGCAGTCTGATACCAAATCAGCCTCAAAAACCAAATAATCCCTACAAACAGTGAGTTTAGATGACTTTTGATTTGTTACTTGATATTAGACTCGCTTTGCTCTTTAGGGATTACCCAATCACTCAACTTGAACTTTTTCGTAGATAAAAATGACATCAATAAATACCAACACCGCTACCAAAAAACCAACTCTCAACACACCAAAAGCGGACACGCTTAAAGAGGCTCAAAAAGGCCTGAGCGCAACCACTGGTACTCGTGCTGGGGGCATCCCTGATTGGTTAAAAGAACAGACAAATATGTGTCCGGCACAGGGAACATTTGGTTTAGCTTAGGGTAATGATATGCATACCCCATATTGATGACAAACCGTAATCCCCTCTTGACAGGCGTTCTCTGAATTGAGAACGCCTTTTTAATTTCAATACCTTCCAATTTGATCTAAAAAAACAGATTATTTGTTTTAACGCAAAAGACGCAAAAGACGCAAGGGGCGCAAAGGACAAAATCACTGAGAAATGATCCAACGGCCAAAGAATTGATTCGGCTTTTGTTTCCAGATGAAATAGCATCTGCCGAAGATCGGGGAGAAACATGGGGAATAGAAAAAGGTGTCAACAAATTGACAGAAGACTTTATACATCAATTCAGTCATGTACTGAGTAAGGAAGACATTCAGCAAATCAAAGGGGAAGCCGGCATTATGGAAGCGACGCGATGAGCTATTTTATGGATTTGCGTCAAAATACCCACTCATTTTACTTAACTAACTCATTGAATTATAAATAATATTTGGGGTATTTTATTTTGCCGCAAGGCCCTAAAGTGAAAAAAGGTAATGATTTACGTTCCAACTTGAGTTTGCGTTGTTACGTTCCAACTTGAGTTAAATTTGGAACGAAAAGCCTTCGCAAAATAAATTTTGCACGAAATACCTTCGAGAAAATAAATTTTACTATACCGGTAAACTAAATGCCACACGTATTTAGGGGCTGTATGGGCGAACCTGCGTGTTCGCCCTGGCGACGGCTCAATCCCATAATATTTTAACAACCACAAGATTATTAAAATGTTAGTTACAGGTATTATAATCGGCTGCATCGCAGCAGTATATGTTGGGGTAAAAAACCACAAACCGAAAGAGCTGGCCGACTTGTCTACCAAAAAACAAGATACAAAAGTTCTGTTAGCCAAACAAGCGAAAGCTGTGAGCATTGACAAACAGATTGACAAAGACTTCAATATTGCAACAATGGCTCTGGTATTGACAACAGCGGGTACACTCATCTATGCTCCACTCTCACTGATTGGTGTAGCAGGTTTGATTTATCTTGTTTTTCCAATTTGGCGTAGAGCTTACCATGATATTGTGCATCGACACCGTATTACCAGAATGGTGGTTGAATCTATTGTCTTACCGGGTGTGATATTGAGTGGTTACTTTTTTGCAGCCGCCATAACATATTGGTTTTTATATTTTGCCCTTCGATTGATGGCAAAAGCAAAAGGTCGCACAACCAATACCCTAGAAACCCTATTTGTTACCCCCTCCTCTCGTTTAGTCTGGGTTCAAAATAGCGGCATTGAAATGGAAATCCTCTTAAAAGATGTCAAAGTGGGAGATATTGTGATTATACAGGCAGGAGAAGTGGTACCAGTAGATGGCATAATTATCACTGGAACTGCATCCATTGACCAACATATGTTAACGGGTGAATCCCAGCCAGTAGATAAAGACATCGGTGATTTAGTTCTTGCCGCCACGCTGGTTTTATCGGGTAGAATTCATATTCAAGTTGAAAAAGCCGGTGAACAAACTGTTTCAGCCCAAATCGGCCAGACATTGAATCAAATGACGCAATATACCGATTTGCTGGAGCTTCGCAGCGTTAATCTAGCGGATCGTTGGGCTTTACCCTATCTCATGCTTGGTGGGTTAGCTGCCTGGTCATTTGGACCTGCCGGAGGCCTGGCGATTCTCTGGTTTCCTTTGGATGATGTTCTTTATTCAACCGGACCGCTTGGCGTATTAAATTACTTAGACATCGCCTTAAAACGTGGTATTCTAGTAAAAGATGGCCGGGTTATAGAACTGCTTCGTGAAGTTGATACCATTGTGTTTGATAAAACCGGTACCCTGACAGAAGAACAACCTCATATTGCAAAAATTCATGTTTGTGGCCAATACACAGAAACTGAACTTTTAAGCTTTGCAGCAGCAGTAGAACATAAACAAACCCACCCTATTGCCAGAGCCATTTTACAAGCGGCTCAAGAGCAACAATTAGACTTTCCAAATGTGCAAGAAATCGCTTATGAAATAGGCTATGGCTTGAAAGTCAAATTTGGCCAGAAAACGATTTATGTGGGAAGTGAGCGTTTCATGCAACAATCATCCTTTGCTTTCCCGGAAACGATCCAAACCGTACAAAACGATTGCGATGAAGTGGGGCATTCATTAGTCTATATTGCGATTGATGACAAAATGGCTGGAGCCATCGAATTACACACAACGATTCGTCCAGGCGCTCAAGAAGTGATTAATAAATTAAAGCAACAAGGATATAATATCTATATTATTTCTGGTGATCATGAAAAACCGACGAAGTCTTTAGCACAAGCATTTGGTATTGAGCATTATTTTGCCCAAACATTGCCGGAAGAAAAGGCGAGTTTGATTGAAAAACTGCAAAAAGCAGGAAAATCAGTCTGTTATATCGGTGATGGTATTAATGACAGTATCGCCTTAAAAAAAGCACAGGTATCTGTCTCACTGCGTGGCGCTTCTACTATTGCTACAGATACCGCACAAGTTATTCTCATGGATAAACAACTAGACCAGTTGATTCAACTCATAGACTTAGCCAAGCAACTGGAAAGTAATTTAGATAAAACCCTAATATCGGGTATCATACCAAGTGCCACCATTGTTGTGGGTGTCTTTGCCATGCACCTCAGCCTCCCATTTGCTATCGGTTGCTACATGGCCGGCATGACTGCGGGTGTTGGTAATGCAATGTGGCCAATTATTAAGCAATTACAAAATACATCCTACAAACAATTACCAAAAACGCCCAAATAAATATATACTGTCCACCTTTGAATTCTCTGCCGAAGAAATCCGAGAACGATTCGATCTCGGATTTCTCCAAATTTAATATTTTCACTGATTTAAAGTACATTCAATATAACATAACTCACGTATCAAATATGGCTACAACAGATCAAAATCCACTCAGTCAGTATTTTTTAACCTCATCACCAGAAAGTAAAATAAATTACCAAGATGCCACCCATGCAGCCATAAAAATGCTGGTTAATAATTTTGCAACACTTAACCAGGCTTACTCTGGTAAAGCCATTCCTGAATTGAAAATGGCATTAAATGCCTTTTGGGAACAGGATAAAATAAACCGAAGCCTACCAGAATTAATCGATCAAATCGGCCATGAGTTTGTTCAACACCTGATCAATGTCAATCATCCCCTCTGTATGGCACACTTGCATTGTCCGCCACTGGTTTCATCCATTGCCGCAGAAATCATTATTAGCACAACAAACCAATCAATGGACTCATGGGATCAAAGTGCTGCAGCCACCCTCATTGAACAACAGATGGTAGATTGGCTATGCCAATGTTATGGCTTTTCTAAAACGGCTGATGGTATTTTTACCAGTGGTGGTACTCAATCTAATTTTATGGGATTGCTACTGGCTAGGGATTATGCCGCACATCAACAATTTAACTGGTCGATTGCAGAGCAAGGACTCCCACCACAAGCACACAAATTTCGTATTCTCTGTTCAGCAGACAGTCATTTTAGCATTCGTCAATCCTCTCACTTATTAGGACTTGGAGAGCAAGCGCTTGTCCCAATTGCTACAAATGACAATCACTGCCTTTCATCTGCCATGGTCAAACAAGCGTTTTATAAATTAAAACAAGCCGGATTACTGCCCATTGCTTTGGTTTCGACAGCCGGTACAACAGACTTGGGTACTATTTCACCGTTAGAGGCATTGGCTGATTGTGCAAAACAATTGGGCATTTGGTTCCATGTTGATGCCGCTTTTGGCAGCGGAGTGATTTTCAGTGATCAACATCGACATAAATTAGCCGGTATTGAACAAGCCGATTCCTTGACCATTGATTTTCATAAACTCTTTTATCAATCTATCAGTTGTGCTGTCTTTCTCGTTAAAAACAAAAAACACTTTGACTTGATTCAATTGAATGCAGATTATCTTAATCCGGAATCAAACGAAAAATATGGCCTTCCTGATCTGGTGGGCAAATCAATTCAAACAACCCGCCGTTTTGATGCGTTAAAAATATATCTGACATTACAAGCTTACGGTCAAGAAATTTTTGCTACCCTCATTGACACAACACTTGAATTGGCTCAACAAACAGCAGCATACATTGAAAAGGCAACAGATTTTGAATTATTGGCCTCTCCGGTTCTCAATACGGTTGTATTCCGTCACTGTCCCACTCCTATCCCAACAGGAGACAATCTAGAGCACTATTATGATTCACTCAATGAATACATCCGTCTTACCTTGTTGCAAACCGGGCAAGCGATCATTGGTAGTACAAAAATAAATGGCCATGTTTATTTAAAATTCACCTTGATGAATCCCCTGATAAATCTCGATGATATTGAAAAACTCTTTACACTCATACGACAAACAGCAACGCAAAAACCAGCACATTGATAAATCTTTCGTCATTTCGTCAATTTAGAGGGTAGACATACAGGTCTACCCCTACAGATTAACGGCGACATGATGTAGGGGCGAACCTTTGTTATCGCCCTTTGTTTGACGAAACGATGACCAACGCCAATCTTTCACTTTAGCAGCACTATGAATACAGACATATTTACCCAACTTGAATCAAATGTACGTTCTTATTGTCGACACTTTCCAGCCATATTCAGCAAAGCAAAAGGTTCTATTTTATATACTGAATCAGGACAACGCTACATTGACTTCTTAGCAGGTGCTGGAGCACTGAACTACGGACATAATAACGAACAGCTCAAACAGCAGTTGATAAACTACCTAAAGGATGACTTCATTTCTCACGGACTTGATTTATACACTGTAGCAAAAGGCAGTTTTTTAACCGCATTTAACCAGCACATATTAAAACCCAAAAACCTCAATTATAAAATACAATTTTGCGGTCCCACCGGAACCAATGCGGTAGAAGCTGCTTTAAAGCTGGCACGGAAAGTCACCGGACGATCTGGGATTTTTGCCTTTATGGGAGGTTTTCATGGCATGACTCTGGGAAGCTTAGCCGCGACAGCAAATAAATATCACCGTGCAGCAGCCGGTGTTCCTTTAGGAAATATCACCTTTATGCCTTATCCTTACGGTTTTATGAGCCGATTTGACTCCATCGAATACATTGAAACCGTTTTACAAGATACGCACTCGGGTATTGAAAAACCAGCGGCCATTATTGTTGAGACAATCCAGGCAGAAGGCGGTGTAATCGTTGCTCCCATCGACTGGTTATGTCGCCTTAAATCACTTTGTACCAAACACAATATCCTATTTATCTGTGATGATATTCAGGTGGGTTGTGGACGTACTGGCACCTTCTTTTCCTTTGAACGAGCAAACATTGAACCTGACATTGTTATTTTATCCAAATCAATCAGTGGATATGGGTTACCATTTGCATTAGTACTTCACAAACCCAACTGGGATTTATGGCAACCTGCTGAACACAATGGCACTTTCCGAGGTAATCAGTTAGCCTTCGTGACAGCAAAAGCCGCCTTAGATCATTATTGGTCAAACAATTATTTTGAACAGGAAATTAAACAAAAAGAAAACGACATAAGTACTTTTATGAAAATGGAAATCCAACCCTTAAGCCCTTTAATAAAAATTCGTGGTCTAGGCTTAATTTGGGGAATTGACTTATCCGGTTTTGATAATCCTGATTTGGGCAGCCAAGTAATCAGAGACTGTTTCGATTCGGGCCTGATTATCGAACTTGCCGGCAGAAACGATCAAGTCATAAAACTTTTGCCACCGCTCAATATTGAAAAAGAACTATTAAAAGAGGGGTGTTCCATTTTAAAGCGTGCATTAACCAACATCATTCAATCATACGCCAACCAGTGAATGGGATCGGGTATAACAATCCAACATTATTGACATCACCCCTCAATCCATTGACTTTTATGTAGGGTGGGTAACGTGTTTTTGTTGCCCACCATCTTCATTAAAAAGTTTTTCAGGCAAAAGTTTAGCTTCGCTAAACTTTTGCCTGAAAGTTTGTTACCGCGCTAAGTATAGTTTGCGAAGTTTGCGAGATTTACGTTCCAACTTTAGTTTGCGTTGTTACGTTCCAACTTTAGTTAAATTTTGTACGAAAAGCTCTAACAAAATCAATTTGGAACGAAAAGCCTTTGCAAAATCAATTTTTCACTAAAAGCCCTCGCAAAATCAATTTTTCACTAAAATCGGGCCTTCAAGATTTATCGTGATGACCCTTTTTTTAGAAATGCGCCCACTTTGCTCTCCAAGCGGCAAACTAAAGTTGGAACGTAAAATTCTCTTTTTCATGCAACCGCCCTTTTTCTAACCATAGCTGTCGCCATTCTGCACTTTCCCATAGTTCTTGACGCACTGCTTTCTCGGCTTCTAACAAGGCGCGATAGCGTGATTCTTGTTGCATCAGCTTTGCTGGGGCATCATCTTCAATAACGCGCCCCTCTTCTACAACCAACACGCGCTCAAATGTTTGGGTATCACCAACATCGTGCGATATAAATAACAGCGTGGCTTCCTGCCAGTACTGACGGGTTCGTTCTAACAGTATTCGGCGTTTTTCTCTGTCCAAGCCGCGAAACGGTTCATCAAGTATCACCAGCCGCACATCGGGGCGAAGCATGGCCCTAGCCAAGCGCACTCGTTGTCCTTCTCCGCCTGAAACTAAGCCGCCGCCTTCGCCTAAAGGGGTTTTCTCCTCATCAGGTAATTTTTTCAGCACGTCTAACAAATCCGCTTGTTCTATTATCGTTTCTAGCGATTCTGCGGGTATCCCTTGTATGCCATAATAAAGGTTGTCCTGTAGTGAACGATTCCAGAGTTGTACAGCGGGATCGACCCAGGCGGTTTCTTGACGCAGCGTATGCAGGTGTTCTCCCTGCAATAATTCGCCATCAACCCGAACGCTGCCATCGGCGGGGTGATACCATCCTAGCAACAGTCCAACTAAGCTTGATTTACCGGCACCCGATGAGCCGACAATCGCAATCTGTTCTCCTGCACCAATAGTCGCCGAAATCTCATGCAAAATAAGGTGTCCGCCCGCTTGAACACTGACATTGTCTAATTCAATAGCCACACCTTGATCGGCCTCACGGGCTGGCAAAGACGGTGTCACTTTTGGCTCGTCATACCACATTTCCGTTTCTTCTGGCGCATTCAACGGTTCTAATAAGCGCAAGACTCGGTTACGCAGCGTCGGGTACTGTTGTGCGGTATTGGCTATCTCGGTGCCCAGTAAGGGCAATCTGAGTATCCAGTAAAGGAGAACCAATACGCCGCTGGTTTCAC
>Ga0233403_10000525_pt1 | contig 18153 bp, 9 predicted proteins | sample Na_oxic_1_MG_FD_179866 | JGI IMG/M metagenome (GOLD analysis project Ga0233403, IMG submission 179866) | Seawater microbial communities from Saanich Inlet, British Columbia, Canada - Na_oxic_1_MG | ecosystem: Environmental > Aquatic > Marine > Inlet | place: Canada: British Columbia | collected...
GGGGGATTAGATTGTTATGGTTTCAAGAAAAATCGCCAAATCTTATTCAAACTAATCCTTTTCCGCCAATATAATCCTTGTAGTTATAAACGGGCTGCTAGTCGAAAGCATCGAAGCCCGGTTGGAAAATAATAACTTATTGATTTATCAAATAATAATGGCCAAAGAAGGCCGAGAATCTTTTTAATTCAAGAGATTGCCGTTTTGGAAAAACCGCCTCACTCAAAATGGTACCAAAATATAGGAATGTTACTATACCCTACCTAATTTCAAAAGAGTTCTCCTCTGGCATTAAATGACGCTACCCATAGCAAATATAGGCATGTACATGGCGAGGACTAATCCACCAATCACTACGCCCAAAAAAGCCATAATCATCGGCTCCATCATGGAACTGAGAGCCTCAACCAAGGCATCCACTTCTTCCTCATAGTAGTCGGCCACTTTGTTCAACATCTTATCAAGATCACCCGACTCTTCGCCAATCTGGGTCATTTGCACACACATGTTCGGAAAAACTCCCGAATTCCGCATACTTTCGGCCAAAGGTACACCAGTGGAGACTTCCGATTTAATTTTCATGGTCGCTTCAAAAAAAACAATATTTCCACTGGCCCCTGCCACCGAATCCATCGCTTCCACCATCGGTGTCCCGGCCGCAAACATGGTCGCTAAGGTTCGGGTAAAACGCGCTAAGGCTGATTTGGTGAGTAATTCTCCAAACAGTGGCAGTTTCAAAGAAAGCCGCTGCAAAAAATTGTCGAAAGCAACGGAACGTTTTTTGGCCTGCTTAAAAACGAATACAAAGGCGGCAAGGCCTCCAAATACGGGCATCCAGTTAGCGACCATAAAGTCAGACATAGTGACCGCCAGTTGAGTTAGAGCCGGCAAATCGCCACCAAAACTGCTAAACATATCGGCAAAAACCGGAACCACATAGATAAGCAAAATAGCACTCACTATCATGGCGACTACCAGAATGGAAATTGGATAACTCAAGGCGCCTTTGATTTTCTTTTTCATGCTTTCGGTTTTTTCTTTATAAACCGCCAGCTTGGTTAAAAGCGATTCTAAAATACCGGCTTGTTCGCCGGCTTCCACTAAGTTACAAAACAGAGAATCAAAATACTGGGGATGTTTACGCAATGCTTCGGCCATAGTACCACCAGCTTCAACATCGGTTTTAATCTCCATCACCAGTTTCTGGAATTTAGGCTTATCATGGCCTTGTCCAACCAGGTCAAAGGATTGGAGTAGCGGGACACCTGAGCTCATCATGGTTGCCATTTGGCGAGCAAACATGGCAATATCGCCAGACTCAATCGCTTTTCCACCGCCTCCAAAGAGATCTTTGGGTTTTTTCTTGACTTTGAGGGGACGGATGCCCTGCTTTCTTAGTGCTGCCTTGATAGCGGCTTCGGATTTACCAACCGATTCTCCTTTGCGTTTTTCGCCTTTTTTATCTTTGCCTTCCCAGACAAACATAACTTCCTTGGTTGCTGCTTTTGCGGCCATAATCGTTTCTCCAATGGGTAATGAATAATCGTGAGAAATTTTAAGCGGACTTCCATTTTATCTTATCTTTAAAAACCGCCGGTTTTTTGGAAATGTTTCTCATAACATGCTTTTCAATTCAAAATGGCTAGAATAAGTATTTTTAGTATTGGGGGTGCCCTCATGGGATTGATTCAAATGAGGGCTGGCTGATTAGGATTACCCCTACAATATCAATTGAGTTCAAGGGGCAATCCGTTGTGGTTGTTGCCGGTTGGCAAAATACCCTAAAATTCATGGTTTGGTACTTACCCATAAATCATTCTTTATTAACCACCCGATTGACTTCTTCTAAAGAAGTCAATCCATCTTTGGCTTTTTTCAAGCCCGATTTACGCAGATCAGGTATCCCTTCACGGCTCGCTTGATCAGCCAATGCAATCGCATTACTTCCTTCCATAATCAACCGCTTCATGGCTTCAGAAATAGGCATCACCTGATAGATGCCAATTCTGCCTTTATAACCAAAACCTTGGCATTTATCGCAGCCATCAGGGCGTGGTGCATAGAGTTTTAAATTGGGAATATCCTCCTCTTTGAATCCTTCAGCGAGTAAGGCCGGCTCTGGAATGTTCTGCTCTATTTTGCAGCTACACAGGCGGCGACAAAGGCGTTGGGCCATAATCAAGTTGACGGCGGTGGCGATAGCAAAAGGTGCAATGCCCATATCGATCATTCGGGTGAGTGTCTGGGGCGCATCATTGGTATGTAAAGTAGACATCACCATATGGCCGGTAGTAGCCGCCTTAATCGCGATACCGCCAGTATCCAAATCACGTATCTCACCTACCAGGATTATATCAGGGTCTTGCCGCAAGAATGCCTTCAGGGCTTTGGCGAAAGTCATGCCGGTTTTTTCATCAATTTGGACTTGGTTAACTCCTGGCAAATTAATTTCTACCGGGTCCTCAGCCGTTGATATGTTAACACCTTCCGTGTTAAGGATATTAATACCGGTATAAAGTGACACCGTTTTACCACTACCAGTAGGCCCCGTCACTAAAACCATACCGTAAGGATTGGCAAGAGCCTCAAGGTAGAGACGTTTTTGTTCTTCCTCATAGCCCAACTTATCAATATTTAAGTTAGCTGCTGAAGAATCAAGAATTCGCATCACCGTCTTTTCGCCCCATAGGGTGGGACAAGTGCTGACGCGAAAGTCAATGGACTTATTGGCGGTCAGTTTCAGTTTAATGCGGCCGTCTTGAGGGACGCGACGTTCTGAAACATCAAGGCGTGACATCACCTTAATACGCGCTGCTAACTTACGACTAAGTGTTATTGGCGGATTGGTAATCACCTTGAGCATGCCGTCAACTCGGAAACGCACCCGGTAATATTTTTCGTAAGGTTCAAAATGTAAGTCTGATGCCCCCATTTTGATAGCATCAAGCAGCATTTTATGAACAAATTTTACGATGGGGGCTTCTTCAGCTAAATCATTTTTTTCTTCTACCTCTTCTTTGCCTTCTTCCTCCTCGAATTCCAAGTCGGCAATATCATCATCGAATTTAATATTGGTATCAAAAATTTGTTCTATGTCACGTTCAATTACCTTAGCAAGTTTATCATCTTCAACCAAAATGGCTTCAGCGTGCTTTTTGGTGTGGAATCCGATTTCCTTAAGTACCGGGTTAGTTGCATCTGATACTGCTACAAACAGGCGGTTACCGCGATTGAAAAGCGGAATCGCTCGGTGTTTTTCAATAAGTTTTTTATCGATAAGCTTGATGAGTTCCGGATTGAGCTGAACACTCTCAATATCCACAAGAGGAACACCAAACTCTTGGGAAGCCGCGTTGGCAAGGTCGCGGCTGGTAACTAATTTTTGGTTGACGAGATAAGTCACCAAAGGGATGTGCGTTGTTCGCGATTTTTCCAAAGCCTCTTCAGCTTGCTCGGTACTGAGCAGCCCTTCATTGACTAATTGACGGGCAAGCCCGTGGAGATTTATTTTTGATGCTGGTACAGCCATTTTTTTGATTGTGAATTGTTTTCAGTGGTAGTAGAGCTATGTAGGTTTTCAGATCGATTCCTGAAATTCTTTGAGTGAACCATCAATCAATTTATATCTATCTAAAAATATAGTTGTTAGCCAAGCGGTTGTCAATAAATATTGGTAGTGCCCAAAAAGTGGAATTTTGCCATTTGGATATTTCAAGCAAAGCTTTTGCCGAGGTTGAATAAGCGGTGAATCATAACATCAGGTTAAGGGCAACCATAAAGGATTGCCCCTACATCTGGAAATGACAAAGGCAATAAATTCCGCCGGTCATTTTTCATGAACATGGCTGCCCATTTTCAGGAAATTTCTAAGTAAATTATGGCCTTGCTCGGTCAAAATGGATTCTGGGTGAAACTGAACTCCAACAACTGGTAACGTTTTATGTCTCAGCCCCATGATTTCTTCCTTATCTCCGTCTGGAGAAAGTGTCCAAGCGGTGACTTCCAAACAGTCAGGAACCGAGGCCTTATCAACCACTAAAGAATGATAGCGCGTGGCTTCAAAAGGATTTGGGAGGTTTGAAAATAGGCCGGTACCCTTGTGGTCAATCTGAGAGGTTTTTCCGTGCATGACTTTCTGAGCGTGAACAATTTTGCCGCCAAAAGCTTGACCTATGCTTTGGTGTCCTAAACAAACCCCAAGAATAGGGATTTTACCAGCAAAAGTGGTTATGGCTGCCACAGATATCCCTGCCTGATCTGGCGTACAAGGGCCTGGCGAAATAACGAGATACTGTGGGGCTAATGCTTCTATCTCTTCACCGGTGATTTGGTCGTTGCGATGTACTTGCACGGGTACACCCAGTTCGCCAAAGTATTGGACTAGATTGTAGGTGAAAGAATCGTAATTATCTATCATTAATAGCATGGTTTATAATCGCTGCTCACTCGCAAGTTTTTTTGATTTGTTGTAGGCTCCCAAAGCTAAAGCTTTGGACTCCAACCACCCACCGACAAAATGGCCAAAATATTTTTCTGACAAACTATAGTATTTCGGAAAATATGAGTTGGCCCAATTAATTTTCTTAGCATCATCACGGTGCTTTCACTTAAATCATGTAAAAATTTTTAAAAAGCAATAATCATGCCATATAAAATAATGGAATAAAAATTGCTTTAAAAACTAAGCGAAAGTACCAGCATCATTACCAATGGCTGCCCTCTGAGGCGATTGCCACGGCTCTAAATACAGCGCGGCCCTTGTTCAACGTTTCTTCCCACTCTTTGGCGGGCACCGAGTCAGCGACAATACCGGCTCCGACTTGAATATATAACATATTATCCTTGATAACCGCCGTGCGGATGGCAATGGCAGTGTCCATGTCGCCATGCCATGTCAGATAACCAACTGCACCTCCATAGACCCCCCGTTTGGTGGGTTCGAGTTCGTCAATGATTTCCATCGCGCGTATTTTGGGAGCGCCGCTTAGGGTGCCGGCTGGAAAAGTGGCTCGCAGGACTTCCAGCGCATTCAGTTCAGGTTTTAATTGGGCGGTGACATTGGAAACAATATGCATGACATGCGAGTATCGTTCGATAACCATTTTGTCGGTCAGCTTGACGGTACCTATTTGTGCCACCCGCCCCACATCGTTTCGACCTAAGTCTATCAGCATTAAATGTTCGGCACGTTCTTTCGGATCAGCAAGCAATTCTTGTTCCAAGGCAATATCTTCCGCTTCATCATGTCCACGCGGCCGTGTGCCAGCAATAGGGCGAACCGTGACTTGTTGCTCTTCCAAACGAACCAAAATTTCTGGGGAAGAGCCAACAACATAAAAGTCGCCTAAATCTAAATAGTACATATACGGCGATGGATTTAAGTAGCGCAAGGCTCGGTACACATTTAACGGTTCAGCTTCACAGGCGACGGAAAGGCGTTGCGATAGCACCACCTGCATGACATCTCCGTCAACAATATACTGTTTGGCACGTTTAACTGCTTGTTCAAAATAAGGGCGAGAAAATTCCGATTGAAAGTCGGTTTCGGTGAGGGTGTTACTATTGGCAATAGGTTGTTGAATTGGAATCGTTTCACGTAATTCTTTGACTAGAGTGTCTAAGCGTTGTTCTGCCAACTGGTAGGCATTGTTTTGTTCGGGTATGGCATGAACAATAAAATACAATTTGTTTTTAAGATTGTCAAAGACTAATATATCATCAGAAACCATTAACAGTATATCTGGTACATCCAATGAATCTTTATTATCAATTTGGTCCAACCTTGGCTCAATGTAGCGTACCGTGTCGTAGCCAAAGTAGCCAACTAGGCCGCCTGTGAAGTGGGGTAACTCAGCTTGTTTTGGAACACGAAAGCGTCCGATAAAGTCGGCAATAAATGCCAGGGGGTCGGCAACTTGTTTTTGTTCAGTGATATCGCCGTTGGTTGAGACCGAAATCTGGTACCCATTGACTTGTACTATCGTTTTAGCCGGTAAGCCAATGATTGAATAACGTCCCCATTTTTCTCCGCCTTCGACAGATTCTAATAAATAAGAATAGGGTCCTTTAGCCAATTTTAAGTAGGCACTTAATGGAGTGTCTAAGTCGGCTAATACTTCTCGAATGACGGGAATACGATTATAACCCAGGGCAGAAAGTTGACTAAATTGTTTTGGTGTCATGTCAGTTAAAAGTTTAAGTTAGATTTAATCTAAAGGAGTTGGCCGGATTTTTCGTCGAAGATAGGATGGTTTTAAAACCTCCGATATTTGGAAAACATCGGAGGTTTGTTATCAGTCTTGTTCGACTAAGACAATAACTCAACCAGAACTCGGATGAATCAAATTGGGTAACTGGGTGAATGAATCAATAACAGCGTCTGGATTAGCGGTGCTAATGTCTTCACCATGATTATAGCCGTAATTGACACAGATGATTTGGAATCCTGCCGCTCGTGCCGCAATCACATCGTTGATGGAATCGCCCAACATCAAAGCCTTATGTGGATCAACCTGAAAAAATTCGGCGGCGTGTAACAAGGGTAACGGATCCGGTTTCTTTTTGGCCAACGTATCGCCGCTGATGGTTAAGCGAAAGTGGTGGTCAAGTTTGAGGTTTTTTAGCAGTGGGGTGGTAAATTGCTCCGCTTTGTTGGTAATACAAGCTAACGGGTATTCCTGCGACTTAAACCATTCCAATCCTTCAAGCACCCCAGGGTAAGGTTGACTCATTTGTCCATTAATTTGTGCATAGAGTACTTGAAAGATATGCAACGCCGACTGAAACAACTCGTCGTCAGGTTCACCTTCAAACTGATCAAGTAATGCTCGCTTAACAAGGCGTTCTATGCCGTTACCAATCCAACGCCGAACTTTTTCTTCACCCCGCTGTGGCAAATCTAATTGTGACATCATGCCATCAATAGCATAAGCCAGATCGGGCACCGTGTCTACCAAGGTACCATCCAAGTCAATCAGAACTAATTTGGGGGTAAACAATACGCTCATGGCTGCACCTTTGCTAATTCAGCCCGCATTGCCGCAATCGTCGCTTTATAGTCGGGCGTATTAAAAATGGCTGAACCGGCGACAAAGGTATCAGCACCTGCTTGGGCAATGTCACGGATATTATCAATTTTCACGCCGCCATCAATTTCTAAGCGAATATCGCGGCCGCTGTCATCAATCATTTTGCGGACTTCGCGTAATTTATCTAAGGCTGACATAATGAAAGATTGCCCACCAAAGCCAGGGTTCACAGACATTAACAAGATCATGTCTATTTTATCCATCACATAGGAAAGAGAATCCAGCGGCGTTGCTGGGTTGAAAACGAGGCCTGATTTGCAGCCTAAAGAACGCACCAATTGTAAGGAACGATCAATATGTTCGCTGGCTTCTGGGTGAAAAGTAATATAAGTTGCGCCGGCTTTGGCAAAATCAGGGATAATACGATCCACCGGTTTAACCATTAAATGCACATCAATCGGTGCCGTGACACCATGCTTACGCAATGCTTCGCAGATAAGGGGGCCTATTGTTAAGTTTGGGACATAGTGATTGTCCATCACATCAAAATGAACAATATCCGCCCCAGCGGCCAAGACATTGGTGACTTCTTCCCCTAAACGGGCAAAATCGGCCGATAAAATGGAAGGCGCTATGAGATATTCAGACATGAATATTTTCTCCTAATAATGGCTTAGTACCGAAAAATCCGAAAACCTGACCGTTCGGAGTATATATAAAAAATAAAAAAAAGTTTTGTTTTAGAACCTTTTTGAAAAAAAACGTCGGAGATCGAAACCGGCAATGAATTTATAGTAAATTTTAAATGATTTTTTTTATCACTCTGAGTACTGGACAAAAAAAGGAGTTATAAGTACCCGTTCATCTATTTTTAAAAAATAAAGCGAATAAAAACAATCGTTTATGTATTCAAAATACCTGAAAACTTCTGGACGGGTACTTATTGTAGCCTATTATTTTGATTTCGTGTCTGACTGATGACCCGACAATAAATCAATAGGTTACCGATTTTGGTTGGTACCAAGAAGAAAAACAATAATAGACATTATGTGAAATTTATGCAGGCACTCAGTATAATCTCTATCAAGGCTATTTTATAAAAATGAATAGCCCCAGGTGAAACCCTACTCTATGCAAAAAAATCGTTCGTAGCGAGGGTAAGCGGGCGGCAAGGGCTTGAAAAATACCAAAAATTTTACTGCTTAGCAGCCCCACCGAAAGCGCGTAAATACATATAAAAATCATATATTTAAAAATATATATGCATATAGTAGGGTGAAACCAGGGGGACGCTTTGGTGAAATTATTTATCTGAACATCTATAGTAAGTCAATATGTTAGCTTCGACTTTGACGTGGCTCTGAAAAGCTGTGGGAATTTCCTTATTTCCGAATAATTTTAATGATAACATAAAATTGACAGCTCAATTCGATCTTAAGTGCATGGACATTTACATTGAAGCTCAATCGGTATTTTAATTATTACCTGAAAATGGCAATTAAAATCGAAGTACCGGACAAGGGTTATGCAGTGTAACTTATTGTTTTTATTAAATGTCTTATTTATAGGCCTACTCTAAATCAATAGGTTACGAACTGTTGTTCGGGACATAGACTTCAAATACTCAATAAGCAATTGAACTTAAAAGTTTATTGAATTATTAATCTTATGTGAGTTCAACTTTCAATCATCATAAGGTACCGAAAAACCGTCCTAACCAATGGCCATTAATAATATCAAACTTGATGATCAAGTTTTTTGATTTGATTTTAAACTGAGGGTTGACGCATAGTACCCAATTCAATCATTTAATAAACAAATATTGACAAATATTGACAATTTTATTTGTTCGCTTATAATAAAAATTTTTTTTAGGAGTCACATTATCCTTATCGAAAGGACGCAAAAAGAATATAAATTCATAAAATGGGCGAGATCCAAGCAAAAAAAATGCGCTTGGATTAATTCTTTGCGAAGGCAGATACCCCACACTTTCCTAAGCTAGTCAGTGTGCTGTTGTTAACTTTTGTTAATATAAATGGGTAGTCCTGAAATGTAGGTGATCTTTTTTAACTTCTTAAATTATTGAGCCATTACAATAAAACAATATTTTAAAAATATCAACCCCAAAGGGGTTAAATGTGAATCGTTTTTCTTCGCGTTGTTTCGCAAAGCGAAACTTGGGGGCTGAAAAGGCGTTTTGCAATAGGCTAATAATAATAAAATCAATAACTTATATTGCATGTCATTCCCCCAGCCTTCTTCCTCAGCTTGAATTTCTAATTACCACTTCCAATTTCTAACTGATGTTACGCACAATGTTTCTAAAACCTTAGAATAAATTCTAAGGCGAAGAACTACTGTACCCTAAAGGGCACTCAAGATGAACTCAGTCACATTGATGTGACTTTCGCTTGTTAGCCTTGGGATTTATCCCAAGGCTTGTAGAAATGGACGGCGTAACATCAATTTCTAATTACTCGATGATTAAGTTTTTTGTTCTTTTCGATATTCTAATTTGGTTTTAAGAAAAACTTGAACATCGAAGACATTTTGCCGGTGCTTGGAGTCCAAAGCTTACCATTAGGGCACCAAGGATCGTCCAACAATGGAGTTCGTTTAAAATGCGATTATTAACAATCTTCTCAATATTGATACTCTCTTTTTCTTGTTCAGCTAAGCCGGTACAAATCCTTGACATCCATTTTTGGAAACCGGCTCCCCATCACCTGCGCTTAATCTTTGAACTCAGTGCGCCAGTCACACACAATATTTTTACCCTAAAATCCCCTAAAAGGTTAGTCATTGACCTAAAAAATACTCAATTGGTTAAGGGATTAGTATCTCCTCCCAATTCCGCCTTAGTGACAAATATCCGCAGTGCGCCCCGCAACCAAGATGATTTACGGGTAGTTCTTGATTTAAATGTCTCGGTGCGGAGTAAAAGTTTTTTACTCCAACCAGATAACACCAACCAGCACCGCCTAGTTATTGATATCAACAGATTTAAGTATAGCGAATCGGGGTTGCCTTCAAAAAAGTCCTCGTCCAAACCTTCACTCCACCAGGCGGAACCGCAATCCCAAACTCCAAAGCACCCTTTCGCTCTAAAAAATGCCTCGCTTGGACGCGATATTATCATAGCCATTGATGCTGGGCATGGTGGCATTGACTCCGGTACCATCGGTTCCGGGGGAACCATGGAAAAAGAGATCGCTTTGGCCATCGCGAGAGAATTAGCCACCTTAATCTCCAAAGAACGTGGGATGCGTGCGGTACTCATCCGCAACGGCGACTATTTTCTCAAACTCCGCAAACGCCTTAGCTTAGCGCGTCAATATCAAGCTGATCTATTTATCTCTCTCCATGCTGATGCCTATCCTAATGACAGCTCAGTACAAGGGACATCAGTTTACATGCTATCGCGCCGCGGTGCCAGTAGTGAGGCTGCTAAGTGGTTAGCCGAAAAGGAAAATACGGCTGATTTGATAGGAGGTGTGAGTTTAAGTGACAAGGATGACTTATTAGCTCAAGTGCTACTTGATCTCTCACAAGCTGGCACCTTAGAAGCCAGTGCCCACGTTGGTCAAAAAGTCTTAAAGGCCCTAAGAAAAGTCAGTAGAATTCACTTTAAAAGAGTGCAGCGAGCTAATTTTATGGTTTTGCGCTCGCCAGATATTCCTTCCATTTTAGTGGAAACCGGATTTCTATCCAGCCCGCGGGAAGAAATAAAACTCAACAATTCAAACTATCATTATCAGCTAGCGGCCACCATTCTGGACGGAATACGTCAATATTTTGCCAACTATGCGCCGCCTGATACTTTGTTAGCGCATCGCTGATAACTATCGGTGATGATTGAGTGATTCGCTTTTGCACAAATCTTGTTGATAAGGAGAGTAGCTGCGATAAAAAGGCTGTGAGTGCAGATGGGAGAAGGGTAAGATGACGGGAAATCTTCGTTTATAGCAGTTATATAGTATTTTAGATAAATACGCTGGCAGACACTATCAATAAAATAACAAGTTATATTTTATTTCGGCCAAAATGTTTTTATAGAATAAAATTCTATAGCATTTTTCGTTTTGGTTAAATACAAAAAAGGGCAAACACGCAGGTTTGCCCTACAATTAACTTCAGGCAACAGAATCATCAATTGAACATTGATAAAGTGCTTAGGGCTATTCTACCAATAAATAGCTCAAATATTTCTGGACAAACACTATCTAAGCATCAATCTGTCTTTATGTTCGGGTTTAACACCTAAAATAGCTTGATGGTGCGTTCTGCCATCCGGCAACAACGATAATTCTCTTCGCGCTTGCTGATCCCACTTTCCATCCAAAATGTCTAAAATTTCCAGAAAAATGTCTGTTGAAGTCTTCTTACCGGGATCGCCACTATAAGAATTCATATTAATCACAATAGCAATTTTCTGTTCCTGATGGTAATATGCCGCACTGCCATAGCCAGGAACTTGACCAATGTGCCCTCGATAACCTTTGATATCATACATACCAAGCGCATAATAGATCCGCCCCGTTTTAGGGGTATCTGTCCCAGTGTAAACAAACTGAAACCGTTCTTTTTGAAAAGCCGGTGACAACTTCGGATAGGTACCCATCACTTGACCTTTGACGATTTCAGTCAGATCATTCACATTAGAAATGACCCCACCGGCGGTCCACGGTAACGAGGGGTCGATAAAAGTCGTATCCCGGAAAGAAGTTGTCTGATCGTGGATACAGTTGCCGTTGCTGTCCAGATGACCAGCTAGATTCATATACCCGGAAGCGTAGTAGTAAGGAATAGCAGCTTCGGAAGGAAAGACGGTATTGAATGCCTTCAACGGGATGAGTAAATGATGATTAAGGGCTTTGGCTACCGGTTTCTTGGTAACCTTTTCTATCAGCAAACCCACGAGAATGTAGTTGGTGTTGGAATATAGCCATCCGTTGCCCGGTTCAAATTGACTACCCTGCTTAAAGGCCGGTATTAACAAGCTTTCCGGTTTAATTCGGGTAAGAGAATTGCACACAAAATTATCAAATGGAACGTAGTCGGCAAGCCCACTTTGATGGCGCAGTAAATCTCGAACCGTGATTAGGTTACCATTGGGCATCTGTGAATACCAAGATTCGTCAGAAAACCATTTTTCCATAGTATCATCCAAGTTCAACCGGCCTTCTTGCGCCAGAGCCACTACTACAGATGCCATCACCATTTTGGTGATACTGCCGATTCTGAATTTATCTGAAAACACTCTAGGTTTGTTACCACAACATTCCTCGATACGAGAAGTCCCGGCCACGCCGCGCCATGATTGGCGGCCCATGTCCACACGAATGACCACCCCAGGCTTTCCGTCCTGAGTGATAATCTCATCCAATAACAGATCCAATTGTCTAGCAATTATTGGGTTAAAACCCTTATCCCAAGTTGTTTGAGTAGCCCTTGGTACTTTCCGCAACTCCGGCATTTCACAGCCAATATTCCAACCACATTTCACCGTCCCTTGGTAAATATGTTTACCCTTTCTAAGTTGAGGGAAGGTTAATGTTTTGAAAGGTTTTTTAGCGGAATAACGTGGCAAAGTATTGAGTAGAGTCTCTTCCTCTTGGGCATTGGCACTACCAATACCAGCGACTGACAGACACAAGCCGGTTATTAACACCAAACGTTTTGGTTTATTGATAAGTGAACTCAATTTCATCTATTTCTCCATGAACATAAGAAGATACAAACACCATCTATTGATCTGCTTGAGTCAATAAGATGTTGACTATGAAGACGTTCAATGTAACGCACTTTTAAATGAATGGTAGTGATAAAGAGGCTAAGCAAGCCTGAAAGAACTACGAATGAGTTTTCTGACAATCGATTTAAAAAAACGGCCCCCCTAATAAATTAGGGGGGCCATAAAATTTCTAACGCGGTCAATCATTTACAAAAAAGCCTATTGATCTTCGCAGCCCAAAGTTTCGGGAAATCGCTTGAGCATTTTTTTCAATAGCTGGCTCTGATTGAGTATGACCCTGACATGAACTTGGGCCACTTCCTCAAATCCCTACTAACCAGAACCTATTAATAACACACCGGTTGGTCTGAACAAGCTGGATTCAAAATGAAGCCTTGACCTTCTGACTGCTTCGCCGATGAGCGAGGGGTTTTTTCATCCAAAATCTCTCTCACTTCATCAAAAACCTTACTTGCGTCAATTTGGCCGAGCGGATAGGCATTCATATTGATCGCAATGGCAATGTCTTTCTCCGGATGGTAAAACACGGCATTATCAAAGCCCACGATTTGACCTAAGTGCCCCAGATAACCTTCGATATCATATATGCCAAGTCCATAGCTTGCACCGTGACCAGCGCTCACAAAATCAAACCGCTGCTCTAACAACTGGGATGACAACTCCGGAGAGGTTCCAGTCGCTTGCCCCTTAACGATTTTAACGAGATCATTCACGTTGGAAATCATCCCGCCTGCTGTCCAGGGTAACGAGGGTTCGATAAAAGTAGTATCTTGAAAATCAGCCGTATTAGGATTTATAATACACTCCCCTTTTTCATTCAGAGAACCGGCCATCTTCATATACCCAGAAGCGTAAACATAAGGAATAGCCACTTCCACCGGAAAGGCCGTATTGAATGCCTTCAAAGGAATGAGCACATAACGATTGATACCATCTACCACCGACTTGCCAGTCGCCTTCTCTATCAGAAGCCCGGCAATCACGTAATTGGTATTGGAATACTCATAATCTGTGCCGATTTCAAATTCACTACGCGGTGTCTGATTACCATCTTTATGAAAGATAGAGTTAGGATCCTGACTCTTTTCAAAGGCTGGGATCAACAAATCGATCGGTGAAATTCGGGTGAAGGGATGGCACAAAAAACTGGCTTGCGGGATATGGTCGGCAAGTCCCGTCTGATGGCGCAGTACATCTCGTACTGTAATCTTATCACCATTAGGCATTTTGGAGTACCAAGACTCGCCAGAAAACAATTCTTCCATGGTATCATCCAAATCCAACTTACCGTCTTGCACCAGAGCCATAACCGCTGACGCAACAATCATTTTGGTGATACTGCCGATTCGGAATTTCTCAGAGAAGATTCGAGGTTTGTCACCACAACATTCCTGAAAACGGGAAATTCCAGCAACGCCACGCCATGAATGTTCCCCCATGTCTACACGTATAACCGCCCCCGGCTTGCCATACTCATTGATAACCTTATCCAAGTACTGATCCAATTGTTCGGCAATCACCGGATCAAAACCATCATCCTTTTCAGTTTTGGTGGCCATTGGCACCCTTTTAACATCAAACACTTCAAATTGACCAGTATCCCAATCAAGTCCGATCGTTCCCTGGACAGTCCGTTCACCTTCTACTCTAAATAGGGGGAGTGTCAACGTGCTGATCGGAAAATCCGAAGTATCAGTGGTGTAATTCGGCAACGTATTGAGTATCGAGACCTCATTATTTTCGGCATTAACGCTACCTACGCCGCCTGTGAGTGACAGGCACAAGGCCGTTGTTAGTAACGACCGTTTTTTGAAAAGTAAACTTGTCATATTTTTCCTCCATCAAAAAATGTAAAAACTCCAAATATCAATAAAAACACCACTTGCTCATCAAGGGACTTACAAAACGATAAAATATCTTTCATTAAAAATTATATCACAACAGAGAAAACCATTTACCAATTCCGATGAAATTATTCAAACTTATCATCTCATCAGCAAGTCATTTAATTAATATAGGACTTACGCATTGACAGATTTAACGTTTGATGCTCTCGTTTATAATACCAAGTATCTATGATTACTGCATTGAGGATTTTGGGCCATTTTCTGAAGTTGAATCATTCGCAAAATATTTCCAAACATAATATATTTCCAGTGAGAGCCGTTTCGTTTTAATTTGTCAATGCGTAAGTCATTTAATAAATGATAGCAGCTACGCTGCATATAATAAGAATATGTCCGATAAATAATTTTTTCCAATGAAAACAATCAGTTAAACTCATAAACCTCGGACAGTTCTAAAAATTTTCTTCCAAACAATTTTGTTTTAGGCACTTTTACCGACCGGAAGAATTGATTTTATTGAGATAATTTTCTCTCCTGAATTTGAGCGGTTTGTAGATAAGTCTATGAATTTTAATATAAATTGATTTGTTAATGCGTAAGCCCTAGATTATTTTAAAGCTCAAAGATAAAAAGAGGATTGACGCATTGAACAAACTAACAACTGATGAGATTTTTGAGACATTGAATGCCTAATTAATTGAATAATATATTATTTTTTTTTGTCAAGGGTCAAGTCCTAAAAGTTGAGTGAATATTATCCGATTTTTTAACTTTACTCAGATTTATAACGGTTCTCCCTAACATTTGATTGAATCCATAGATACACAAAAATTAACATTTTCCTCAGTACCTGATAAAAATTGGTAAATCATTGATTTATTATCAACTAAATTGCACATCCAGTAAAATCTAAGGATTGATTAGATAAATGCACAATTTGTTGTCCGGTACTTTTCGATGAACAAGTTTTCTACTATCGCCACAGCAGCGATAGCCTCATGGCTCAAAGCGGGGGCACCCTCAAGAGGACTAGGGGATTTAGTCTGCTTTAGCTATTAAGTTTCTGATGGACAACAACACGGCCACTTTTTGAATGGACGACAACACGGCCACTTTTTGAATGGACGACCGCACGCCTATACTCAACAATATCATCAAAAGGTTTTTTAAAATTAAGTTTCTGATGGACGACAACACGGCCACTTTTTGAATGGACGACCGCACGCCTATACTCAACTTGACCTTTCCAAAGTAATTGTAAGTTATTATTTATATTTAGATTATTTTAAAAATTCCATGAAAATGCTCCTTAAAAACCGGCCCACTTTCGTGGTTTTGGAGAATCATTTTGAAAAGAAATTTGAACGAGCTGTTCCACCATTTTTGGTCATAATCGGATTTTTTTGGAAAAAATCACAGATTAACTGGGTTTAAGTTAGACTTAACGAAGATATTAAATGATAAATACATGAAATTTATCGAAAAATATATCCTTATGAAAAATGTGTTAACTTTAAAGTAAAGCAAATACTGTTCCACTATTTATTTCAAGATGAGCATTTTCATAAGACAAATGCTATAAGTTATTAATAATACATAAATTAATCGCATTACTGGAAAGGTCAAACAAGATCATCTTTTTAACTTTTCTTGTTCAAAAAGGTTTTTTAAAATTAAGTTTCTGATGGACGACAACACGGCCACTTTTTGAATGGACGATCGCACGGCCACTTTTTGGATGGACGATCGCACGGCCACTTTTTGGATGGACGACCGCACGGCCACTTTTTGGATGGACGACCGCACGCCTATACTCAACAAGATCATCATTTTAACTGCTTGCATCTGGGGTTGCCCCCATACGCGCCAACTTAACACGTAACTTATTGATTTTAATTGGATAATCAATCCCATATTTCAAGGGTAAGATAACGTGGAGTGTGTGGGTATTCAAGGCGTGTTCTTATCAATTTTCATGCCAATCCTTAAGTTGGCGCGTATGGGGATTGCCCCTACAATATCGTTTATTCTGCTAGGGGCAATCCGTTATGGTTGCCCGGTTTGAAAGTGGTATGGAGACTTCTGCTCTATTGTGCTAAGTCCCTAATGCTTGCTCAATACTCATTTTCAATTGTTTAGCCAAATGCTCCACATGAGGTGGAACCATCATAGTGAGATGATCACCCGGAACCTGATGGACAACCACAGGGCCATCCGAAAAACGACTCCAACCCCAACTCGGCTCATTTCGAATTTCCAATACTTCCTGACTCACATTCATCTCGCCACTTTCAGGAGTTTCCTCCAGTTGAAACATTTCGAGCGTTTTGAACAAAGCAACGTGAGTCTTTAAGGGATTTGGGGGGGAAAAATAAGGCATTTGGCCATTGGCCTTATAAACTTCCACAAAGCCATGAAGTTGTTTGATATTCGCTTGGGGCGGCAACCAGTTAACCTTGATTAACTGCTCTTTAAAATAGTTCAACTGATCTTCTGGATCAAGGGGCTCGAGTGCCTCCACAGAAACATCCACCGGTTTCCCTAAAAAATGCCCAATAACTTGAGCAATATTAGCCAGCCAATGGGCCTCATCCCAATCATTATTGGTAGGCGGATTGGAAGAAGCCGGCCTCGGCGCGTAGGTATCAAAAATGGCAACTAGTGCCACCTTATCCCCCTGTTTTTGCAATTGTTGAGACATCTCAAAAGCAACCATACCACCAAAAGAATGCCCACCCAACAAATACGGGCCTTGTGGTTGTACCGTTTGTAATTCCTTAAGGTAATGGGCTGCTATATCCTCAACATTGGTGTAAGGAGCCGATTCACCATCCAGACCCACCGCTTGTAAACCATAAAACGGTTGCCCCACTCCTAAATGGCGAGCTAATTCATATAAATAAATCACATTACCCCCAGCACCGGGGACACAGAACAAAGGCGGTTTGGAGCCGATTGCTTGAATAGGTACCAAGGATGACCAATGTTCGGCTTCGGTTTCTTGACGCAGAATGGTCGCTAACTGCTCTATAGTGGCACCTTGAAAGAGTGTTGCCAACGGCAAATGTTTTTCTAACTGTGCCCCTATTTCAGCCATCAGGCGAACCGCTAACAGAGAATGGCCTCCCAATTCAAAAAAATTGTCACGGACACCAATTGGGCGGACATTTAAAGTTTCTTCCCAGATTTGGGTCAATTGAAATTCTAGCGCATCCCGGGGCGCAACAAAAGTCTCTTCTCTAAAACCTTCCACTGATAACTGAGACAACGCACGACGATCTATCTTACCATTCGGTGTCAGCGGCAGAGCCTCTAACGTCACCAAGACTGATGGAACCATATAATCAGGTAGCCGTTCGGTCAAAAAGCCTCGTAATTCAGCATTTTCAACGACGCTGCCTTGATTGACTACCAAATAAGCCACTAAACGCTTGTCGTTTTTCGAGTCTTCATAGACCATCACCGCGTTTTCTCGCACCAACGGATATTGTGCTAACACGGCTTCTATTTCGCCCAACTC
>Ga0233403_10000526_pt1 | contig 18143 bp, 15 predicted proteins | sample Na_oxic_1_MG_FD_179866 | JGI IMG/M metagenome (GOLD analysis project Ga0233403, IMG submission 179866) | Seawater microbial communities from Saanich Inlet, British Columbia, Canada - Na_oxic_1_MG | ecosystem: Environmental > Aquatic > Marine > Inlet | place: Canada: British Columbia | collected...
GCAATATGACACCTATTCAGGCTGAAAGCCTGCCCAGTATTTTGAAAAATCAGGATGTGATTGCTCAGGCAAAGACGGGAAGCGGTAAAACCGCCGCTTTTGGTATTGGGCTATTATCCAAACTGAACGCAAAAAATTACCAAGTCCAAGCATTGGTACTTTGTCCTACCCGTGAATTGGCTGAACAGGTGGGTCAAGAAATCCGACGTTTGGCTAGATTCACTCAAAATGTCAAGCTGTTGTCGCTTTGTGGTGGTAAACCGATTGCGCCCCAAAGAGATTCCCTGGCACATGGCGCACATATCATTGTTGGTACACCAGGACGTATTCAGGATCACCTGCGTAAAGGTTCACTGAATTTGAAAAATGCACACACGCTGGTTTTGGACGAAGCGGATCGTATGCTGGATATGGGATTTTATGATGATATGATGGATATTATCTCGTATCTCCCTAACAAACGCCAAACTCTGCTTTTTTCAGCGACCTTTCCTGATTCGATTGTGCAAATGAGTCATGCCATTCAGAAACAACCAGTGAATATCCAAGTTGAATCATTACATAGTTATAGCGAAATTGAGCAACGGTTTTATCAAGTCAAACAACCACAACACCGAAAAGAAGCTGTCATGACGCTGTTGGCTCATTATCAACCTGAATCGACCGTGATTTTTTGTAATACTAAGCTGCAATGTCAGGAAATCGCCACACAACTTAAAAAGAACGGTTATTATGCTATAGCTATTCATGGTGATTTGGAACAAAAAGAGCGTGATCAAGTATTACTCAGATTTGCCAATAAAAGCTGCTCTATTCTGGTTGCTACTGATGTGGCGGCTCGTGGATTGGATATTAATGATCTACAAGTCGTTATAAACTATGAACTGCCCGGGAATCAGGACATTCATATACATCGTATCGGCAGAACCGGTCGTGCTGGCAAAAAAGGTCTCGCACTCAGTCTGTATACGGCATCTGAACAGCACAAAATAGAGGCCATCGCAGAAATTCAAAACCAACCTTGCCGCTGCGATGCCTTGGAGTCATTGGAGGATAAAGGTACTTTACGTCCACCCCCAATGATCACAATATGTATTCATGGGGGCAAAAAGAACAAGATGCGCCCAGGCGATATTTTAGGTGCGTTAACGGGTGAGATTGGTATGACCAGCACTCAGGTTGGGAAAATCAATATTTTTGATTTCTATTCTTATGTGGCCTTAGACCGAACGATAGCCAATAACGTATTAAAACACCTACAAAATAGCAAGATCAAAGGGCGACAATTTAAAGTAAGCAAACTGGAGGAGTCATGAAAATTTCTTGATTGTAACAAATTTGGCTTTAGTAATGGGTTAATGCACGATAGCAATACATCAGGAGTCCAAACTTATTCAAGCTGAAATTGATTCTGTACCCATTTTTTTGTATAAATAACAACCACACCTCATTCCCTTCCTATTTTACTACTCTTTACCCACAAGTAGCTAAACTTATTGAAATTAATAAATTATTATTATTATAAGGAATATCACTCTACCATGAAACTGGCAAAAAGTTTCCCTATTCTCATACTCTGATTTCTTATGTGTTACAGCTACCTAATCACATTATTATAGCGTTTCCTGATTTAGCGAAGGGAACCACCCCTCACTCCTTTCATAAGGAGGGGATGGGGGAGGACTGCAAACGGGAAACGCTATATTCGTAAGACTAAATAATTTGGGTATTTGTGGATAAAGAGTAGACCTATTTTAGGAGGGGATGCAAGGGATGGTTGTCTTTGGAAACTCAGTAGCAAAAAAACATTCTCATAGTCAAATGATCAAGCAAAAAATAAGTTATTGAAATAGTTTATAAAAAAAACAGAATACCTATACACTTTCTCAATTAAATCTATGTCAAATATTAACATTGAAAAACAAGAGCTTATTTTAGAGATAGAATATCTACGTTATGAAGTAGAAATATTAAAGCAAGAAAAAGCAGATTTAGAAATCATGCTAGAAATGACCACCGTTCATTCTGATACTATTGAAAATGAATTAGAAAAAAAAGCCACTGAAACGGTACAAAAAAGTGAAAAAAAATTAGCGCAATTTTTAGAAGCTATGCCAGTCGGTGTGTTTGTATTACTCGATCTTCAAGTTTTTTATGTGATAATATTAAAATAACAAAAATGAAGATAAAGAATTTAAAAGGGAAAGACGATAAGTGACCTCGAAATGTTTAGCGGAAATGGTCTAATATAAATATAAAAAAATCAAGATAATTAATTATAAATACTGAAAAATTGCATACCCAATCAACTGAGAATGATAAGGTAAAATTACCCAAAATCACCTGGCCACAAGCCCTAATTGGGTAATATTTTTCAATACCTAAACAACCAATTGATACTCGACCTTCAAAATGCTCATAGATAAGCCTGCCTCATTTATCCAAACATTTGTTGAAAATTTAAACGATGGTTTGAAAGAACTAGAACCAACCGCAAAATTGACTCGTCTTCAGTGTACTTGGTTAGGATTTTGCTTAATGGGAATATTATTGATCAATTCGGTTTGCTGGGCCAAATTTGAACGTGCGAGTTTGGGTGGATATAAAATAGGCGCACTTTCATGGATGCTACGTCGGTCAAAAATAGCATGGTCTTTGCTGTTGTTAGCAAGCGTGAAATTAGTTTTGAAACAACACCATATTACCAACGGTGTGTTAGTTCTTGATGAATCAAACCGTGCCCGTTGTAAACGAACCAATCGTATACATAAGGCTTATAAACTTAAAGATAAAACAACCGGTGGTTATATCAATGGACAAACGATTGTTTTATTATTGCTCGTGACAGATAGCGTTACATTCCCGGTAGGCTTTAGTTTTTACAGGCCAGATCCGGTATTATCTGCTTGGGAAAAAGAAAATAAACGTTTGTTAAAAAAAGGGATTCCTAAAAAAGAGAGACCCGCAAAACCCCCCAGAAATCCTGATTATCCAACCAAACAGCAATTGGGAATCGGTTTACTCGAAGAATTTAAGAAAAATCATACTGAGATATCAATTAAAGCGGTTTTAGCTGATGCCTTATATGGAGAAAGCAAATTCATGGATAAGGTTTCCGGTATTTTTGAGAATACCCAGGTTATCAGTCAATTGCATAAAAACCAAAATATTAGCTACAAGGGTACGAAAAAAAATTTAGAACAATATTTTAATTCAATTAATAAAGGTAGAGCAATAGATATTTGTGTCAGAGGTGGTAAAGAAATTACTGCCATTGTGAGTAGTGCGCGATTAAAAGTCAATGCTCACGGAAAAAAAAGAGTTGTTATTGCTTTAAAATATAGAGGGGAAGAGGATTATAGATATTTAGTCGCTACTGAAATCAGTTGGCGAACCAAAGATATTATTCAAGCATATTCCTTGAGATGGCTTGTAGATGTGTTCTTTGAAGACTGGAAGCTTTATGAAGGATGGGGTAAAGAGGCCAAACAATATGATGAAGAGGGTTCAAGCCGAGGCATGCTCCTGAGTCTATTGCTAGACCATTGCCTCATTCTTCACCCGAAACAGATGGTCTGCATAGAAAACAAACTACCCGCGTTTACCGTTGGTAGCCTACAAAGAAGGCTTCAAATGGAAGCATTACTAGAATTTATCCGATCTTTGCTACAACACGAAAATCCTGGCGACAAATTGAACGAATTAGGAACAATTATCAAAGACACTTTTCAATTAATTCCTTCTAAAAAACATATGAACGGCAGAAATATTGGCCACTTAGACTCGACACCTTCACTGAAAAACCGATTTGCTCGCTAGTTTTTCTAAGAGATGGCAAAGTTTCAAGTTCCATTTTTTTTATATTTTTTTATTTTTAACTAGATAATATAGCATTATCTAAAAACTTGAAGATCGAGTAATAGATAAATTTTGGATATTGCCAATCGTCAGTCCAAATAGTCAGTCTAGTTAGTCCCACTAGTTTAGTCCCAAAAAATGACAAATTTATGTCTACATTCAGTATAGGGTCGCAAGCATGATATAGCGGTTCCCATTTGCATACCTCCCCCATCCCATCCTTATAAAAGGAGAGGAGCGAGGAATTGTTGTATTTCACTAAATCGGGAAACGCTATAGTTTCTCTAAAATAAAATGTCAAGAAAATTTTTTTCTGGTTCTAACGCTCCAGCGTTGGTTACCATGATGCTCCCACGTCATTCCTGTTTTCAAATTTCTCGTTCCTACATTTCATCATTCATTTGGGAATGACTGAAATGATATTCAGCAGTGCATATAGCAATCCTAAATCATTTATGATGTTATCCATCTTTTTTTCCTCTAAGGATAAAGGATATTATCCACTATAACTGATTTAGGATTGCTATATAAGTAGTCAGATATGCTGTTTAATTTCTTGTCTTATGAGGTAAAAATATGGAACAGATCGTTATTCAAGTCACTGGGAGAAAAAAAGCGCAATTATCGTATCGCTCCTTAACTGAAATGCAAGAAGATTGTTTCTCGTTTGTCGGATTATGAACCAATAGAAAATATTAATATTCATTTTAGGAGGTAACGTCATGGCTTATGGAAATTTCAAATCTTATGAAGAAGTCGCACTTAAATTCCAGATTGAACTTGTTGAACGTGCCTTTGTTGAAGAAAAAGAAATTATTATTAAAAAGGATTTATTTGATTTTGTTAACAACAATCTTAGATTACGGCGAAACTATGTGAGTGAAAATGCCATTTGTGAAATGATGATTTCTCCAATTTTAGGAATTATTTCGCAATATAATGACTTACCGCTTTGGTCTCATGTTCGTTTTGATGTTTCACCAGAAGATGGATTAATAGGTATCCCTGATTTTATGATTGCGCCAGCTTCGCCGATTGGCACCGTCCCAATTAATCCTATGATATGTGTGGCTGAAGTCAAGAAAGAAAATTTTAATGAAGGTTGGGCGCAAGTATTGGCTGAAATGATTGCGGCGCAACGTTTTAATGACGATGAAAATCGTGAAATTTTTGGCATTGTAACGACTGGTAGTATCTGGCAATTTGGAAAATTAAAGCGAAAAGCGTTAACCATGGAAATTGTTACTTTTTCCGCATTGGAAAATCCGCAAAAACTTTTTAATATTCTTAACTGGATTTTTCATGTTGCTAAAAATCAGATTGAGTAAATAAACGTAAGGTGGGCAACCAAAAAATGTTGCAGGCTCCCTATCCGACTAAAAACCTCTATTAACACATTCAACATCTAATTCCCGCCATTTTTTTCCTTTGCTAAAATTTGCAGCCTGATATGGAGTCAAGTCATCAAGCAATAACTGATGCATACCAAGCCTTTTTATTCTTTTCTTGAGAATGGCACCGTTCTTATTTTCTTCTGCTATCATTCCTGCATATAAGATGGTAAAAAGTTTATCAAATTTCAGTGATTCTATTCCATAAGTCGAAGAAATATTACTGATATCATCCAGTACTCTTGGTTTTATGATTGAGTCCGTCACATGATAGATTTTTACAAAATCATCATAAATTTTCTTTGCTCCATATTTTATGGCAAGAGATTTTAATTCTCTGAAATATTCTAGATCAGTAGGTGCTATTTGAGTGCCATTTTCAATGAAATACACACACCAAGCATCAAACTTTCCCTGATCAAACTTAAGGATACTTCCGTCAGAAAATGTTTTTATATGTGTTGACATATTATCAATATTCTCAGATGGGACATGTAAAGCATCTTTCGCTTTATTTAAGAATTCAAGTGAATCCTTAACTTAATTTTTTAATGATATGTTTGGCAAGAACTTCTTTGATTTCACGATGCCGAGGAACCGGCTGAGAGACTTTCGTTATTGGATTATGATACCAATCATGTTTTCCCCCATGACGGAGTAGTATACAACCCTTATGTTCAAGTATTAATATTAAATCTCGTCTTTTCATGCCACTGCTAACTCCGCAACATGTCGCACTGATGGAATCGTCCCACTTTGAAGTTCTTGGTATATATCTCTTAGGTTTTCCTGTAACTCTTCTATCGTTTCTCCTTGAGTCATGTAGTCAGGATATTCTTCCAAATATCCCAACCACATATCATCATCTTGCCAATAGATATACTTTAAGAATGTCATAGTGCTAATTAGCTCTTTTTAAGTAAGTACAACGAATTAAGAAATCAATGAATCAAACCACAAAATCACGCATTAATCCATTTATCAATTCGTTGTAGTCTTTGTCTGAATCCGAATTCACAAAATTTAAGAATTTGCAGAATAAACCCAATAAAATCAAAAGAACTTGAAAATCCTTTCATTTTGCTGAAAATTCTGATTCGGACAACAAGGTGCGTAGGACGCACCCTACGCTTGCTAGAAATTTGCAGAACCGTGAATTGACTTTTGGTATGAAAATCTAAAAGGTTGTGACTCTGTAAACACAATATTTGTGTTATTGACATATATCTGTATTTCAAATTCGCAATGATGGTGGCAGCCTTCTGCTAAATATAATTCTTCGTATGGCATAAATAGCTCAATATCATTGTAACGTGTACTGTCATAAGGTGGGGTAAAACATTCACTAACGACAGCTTCACTATTTTTCGTCATGAAATCATCATTAACACCGCTTATTATTTCCCCACCTTGAAACGAAAAATAGGCTGCTATGCAACAACGAACCCCTTTTAAATTACCCACAATAAAGTTAACGTTAATTTTCATTCCTTTTTCGTCATCTTCATAGATGTTGTGCTCTTGCCACACTTTCTCAATCTCGCCTTGAACCTCATGGACATCTAGTAAATGACACTCCATATTGTTAGGCTTAACTAAAACTTGACAAATTGGACATTTTGGATATGTTTTCTTTGGTTTTGGCAGAGATTTTTGATTGGTGTTTTCAATCCCTCCTTGAGTATTATGGACTTTCCGTAAATGGTGCTCCATATTGTTAGCCTTGACTGAAGCCTGACAAATTGAACAGTTTTGAACCGATTTATTTAGCTGAGACTTTTGATTGGGATTCATCTGTTTGCCCTTATTACCTTGGGCTTTGTCCCAAATCTTATTGGTACTACTTGTTCCCTTGTTTGGGTTCTTGATATCTGCTTGAGGATTTTTGCTAGATTTTTTAGACATTTCAATTATAATAATAATGGTTTTCGACTATTTAACGTGTCTGAAATAACTTATTCAATATAGATCGTAGGTGGGCAAGCGGGCATAAAGGACTTTCCAAATACCAAAAATCGTACTGCCTGTCCACCCAGCCAAACTTATTGAAAAATAGTTTTTAAGCTACGATTCTTTTATCGAAAATGGATCAAGTATTGATAATTCCTCAATCCATTCAAAATCTTTAACATTATGCGTTACCAATGTTAAGCCATGTACCAAAGCTGTTGCGGCAATAATAAAATCGGCTATTCTACGTTCTCCTTTTAGTTTTCTTTGTCGCCGAAGTTGAACCGCTTTTTTTATGACTTGCTCAGAAATAGGCAATACCTGTATTTTGCTAAACAATTTCTCAAACTTCTCTTGCTCTTCTGGTATCAGTTCAGGATATCCTAACACTTCAAGATAGGTAATTGCTGAAACTGAAAATGGATGTTGAGCTAAAAAATGCCGCAAATTGGCATATTCATGTTGTACTGAATAAATAACCGTATTACTGTCAAGCAACATCACTCGCCCTCCCTAAAAGGTAACGGACGATCTTGACGCATTTCGCGTTGCCATGCAACCGGATCGGCTATTTTAGACACTGCGCCATCAATACATGCTATTTCTTCAAGTATATCAACAGCCTGTTGACTAGGAAAAGTTGGCTTAGGAATAGGCTCATCTTCTAATAACGTCACATAAACCAAGATGGGTTGACTACCTACAGACACGTTTTTTTCATCAAGCCATTCCAAGTGATTATCTTTTAAAACTGCTTTATAAGTTTGTAACATATTCAGTTATCAGTTATCAGTTATCAGTTATCAATTCCTAAAAATTAATTATGAGAATAAACACAAATATTATTTAACTTTCGTATAAATAAAAAATATTTTAATAGAGGAGCAAAGGTTAATAGTTTCCAAAATTTGAACACCAAACCTGACCTGTTTTGAAAACCGGTCAGATTTAGTTAGGGAGATGGCATCTTTAATTAGAAAGGTGGCGGCATGGAAGATGGCTGAGGATCAGAGGTTTGCGGTTGCGTTAATTTCAGGCAAAAATCAATCACACGATTATCAACAATCACATCTTTGGAGCGCACTGGTTTTTTGAGTATTAAGCCATCTAACGTTTTACAACGGCTCAGCGCAACATAAAGTTGTCCATGTGCAAACGCTCCCCAGCCTAAATCAATAATCACCCTATCAAATTGTTTGCCCTGGCTTTTGTGAATGGTAATCGCCCAAGCCAGTTTTAGCGGATATTGCGTAAATGAGCCAATAATGTCTGCGCTGACCGCTTGCGTTTTCTCATCAAATTGATAAGTTAAAATTTCCCATTTGACTTTTTTCACCATAAAGATTTGTTTAGTAGATGTTTCTACTTGAATTTCATCCCGTTTAATTTTCTTAATCCGGCCCAACGTCCCATTCACCCAACGCCCATCACTGTCATTTTTAACAAACATCACTTGGGCACCTTCCTTTAAAGATAAAACTAACTCAGTTGGCAACGTGCTTTGCTCGAATTTTCCATTGATTTCACCCTCAAATTGATGTAGCCGAGTCGATAATTTTTCCAAATGGACCGTATTAATTTGGGCCGCCAATTGATTAGTCGTGGTTAACGTGATGTAATATTCATGAATATCGGCTTCAAATTGTGGCTGATAACGCTGATTTATGGCTTCTATATCCGTAGAATTGGCTTGATTGTTACGAATCGTATTCAGTAAATCCAAAAATATTTGTTCTTTTTGACGATAAACTTTAGTCAATTCAACAAAGGCCATCTCTAACTCATCAAACACCTTGGCACTGAAAAAGAATGGACTTTCGTAAGTCGTCATAAATAACTTAGTTTCTTCGTCACTGGACACCACCGGGGGCAATTGAAATAAATCACCAATAAAAATCATTTGCACACCACCAAAAGGCTGTTTTGGATGTCGCCCATTTAAGCGCATAAAACGATCAATCACATCCATCATATCTGCCCTGACCATTGACACTTCATCAATAACAATGATGTCAAAAGATTGATAAAGCTTGCGTCTTTTTTTAGCACGTACCGGTTTGAGTTCATCTGGATGAATCGGGCGTGGTGCTAATCTAAAAAAAGAATGCAGTGTGACACCACCAACGTTAAGGGCTGCAACGCCAGTAGGCGCAAGAACCGCAATCTTTTTTTGCGTATTTCGTTTAAAATAATCCAATAAAGTCGATTTACCAGTACCCGCTTTGCCAGTGATAAACACACAGGGATGATTTTTTTCCATTAACTCAAACGCTTGAGAAAATTCTTGGGTAAACTCTACTTCATCAGTTTTATTGGCAGGCTTTTTGGGAACTTCAGTGATTTTATTTAAAGCCACTGCCCAACTTTGTACAGCCCATTCAGCCAACGCTTTATCAAATCCCAAATTGTTGTGTAAACGCTGTGTTAAATGAGACAATAATGCGGTCAGTTTGAGGTTTGGCGACGGATTTAATAAATCAGCCACGACGTTTTCATGCAGGGCATTAGTTAATATAAAAACTTCGCGTTTATATTGATCACCACAATTTTCATATAACAAAGTTTCACAATAATCAACATCATCACATAAACCAATCCCGTGACGATTGATGATTTCACAAAGTATTTTTCTTGGTTGCTCTGATATCATTTATTAATTGTCCTCTCATTGGAGAATGAGAATGATGAATGAATAACTTTTTCCAACAAATAGTATTTCTTAAAGAAATACTAAAGAAATACTATTTGTGTCATTTTATGGCACCCTTCAAAATAGTTGACAGTTTAGTTCGCTTCGACAAGCTCAGCGAACGGTTCGCTGAGCGGTTGGCGGTTGATGAGCTTGTCGAATCATGAGCTTGTCGAACCATGTCGAAGCGAACTTGAACGGGCATGAAACAAAAATTCGAGGCATTCAAACGGTAACCGACTTTTTTTTTGTGAATTTATTCATTAAAATCAGTATAATACATATTAATAAAACAATTTATAATGAAGGGTGCCCATTTTATTAGGGCATAAATCCTAAAGTTTTTGAAAGAATTTAGTCTATTTACTATTCCCAATTCCCAATTCCCAATTCCCAATTCCCAATATTATCATGTTAAATATTGTTTTAGATAACGATATTGTATTAGATTTATTGTCCCTTTCAAAAAACGATACCCAACATAATTTTATTCGTCTACAAAAAGCACCCATTCACTTTTGGTTGCCTTGTTGCACATTATCGGTACTCGAAACGCAGATTCATGCCCAAAATCATCATCCTTTATCAGCCTTAGTCAAGAAAAATGTGCAATGGCTATCATCATTAGCAGCACATTGGTATAGCATTCCCACAAAATGTGCTAACCGAACGCAAGCAATGATAAGTTTAGATGCAGCTACTTTACCAGACACGAGCATTATTTGGACGAACGATTCTGATTTTACTTCGATTCACTCAGATATTGAATGGGGTGATCATGAATTTGTTTATGGGATGTTAGCACAGTATGAAAATGAACTGTCATTGGTGGATTTGGAAAGCCAACAATTGATATTACGTCCCAGTTTAGAAAAACAAATTTTTAACGTGCTAAAACATGGACAATATCTTGCCGGTCCAGAAGTAGAAACATTGGAAAAGGAATTAGCGACTTATGTAAATGCTAAACACTGCATAAGCGTTGCAAGTGGTACCGATGCTTTATTAATGGCTTTAATGGCACTTGATATTCAAGCTGGCGATGAAGTGATTACTTCCGTGTTTAATTTTATTGCTGCTGCGGAAGTGATTGCTGTACTTGGAGCAAAGCCAGTATTGGTAGATATAGAGCCGATTACTTATACCATCAATTCCTCCCTACTCAGTAAGGCGGTCACCGATAAAACTAAAGCCATTATTGTCCCCAACCTCTTTGGACAATGCGCTGATTTTGAAACGATTAATAAAATTGCTGCTCAACACAAAATTAAAGTGATTGAAGATGCCAGCCAAAGTTTTGGTGCAACTTACCATAACAAACCATCAGGCACCTTAGCAACAATAGGTTGTACCAGTTTTTCTCCTGCTAAAACGCTGGGTGCTTATGGCGAAGCTGGTGCGTGTTTTACCGAGGATGATCAATTAGCTGATAAATTACGGCAATTACGTCATCATGGACAAGAAAAACGTTATTATCATCAATGGGTAGGTATTAACGCACGTTTAGACACATTACAAGCGAGTATTTTATTAGCGAAACTAAAACTTTTTCCAAGAGAATTAGAAAAACAGATTAATGTGGCTAAAAATTACAATAAATTACTAGAGGGTATTGTAACCCCTCCAATGATTGCCACTTACAATAGGAGTATTTATAGCCAATATACTATTGAAGTCAATAATCGCCACCTTATCCAACAAAAATTACAACAGCAAAACATTCCAACAGTCGTGCATTATCCAGCACCTATCCATTTACAACCCGCTTTTGCTTATCTTAAACAAGGAGAGAAACATTTCCCGGTTGCTGAAAATGTCGCTTATCGAGTATTGAGTTTACCCATACATCCTTATTTAACATCGGAAATACAAACACAAATTGTTGAATCTCTAAAAAGTATTTTGTAAAATTCGATCATAGGTGTTCGGGATTTCTATGTGAATCTTATTTATGTAACTCATGTTACGCACAGTGCTTCAACCAGAAAAATTCCCTTAACCATATTTTTTAGAAGCACGATCTCTCCCTCCCCCTAGCCCCCTCCCGCTGGGAGGGGGGACCGCGCGGCGGCATTTTGCTATTCTTTGGAAAAAACGATAAATGATTATATTATCTATTATTTTTTGGTATTAGCTAATAATAGGAAAATTCCACCGATCTGTCCCCCCTCCCAGCGGGAGGGGGTTAGGGGGAGGGAGAGATCGTGAATACAAAAACAGCATGAAAAATACACCTCCAAAAAAGCTCAAACTGCACACCCTACCCAGCGGGGGGGTTAGGGGGAGGGAGAGATCGTGCGGATTAAAAAATATTAGGATTAAGGGGATTTTTCTTAACACGAAGAATCAAGCTTTTTGAAGCATTGTGCGTAACATGAGTTATTGACAAACACTTGAAAGTTTATTCTTAACCCGATTACGACTCCATCCATTACGTTTTTTTCTCTCATCTTGGTGAATGACATCCACAGTACCATTAAACACTTTCTGCCAAATTTTTCGTCTATCTTTTCGGCGAGTCGTGTTGGTATTAGCGATTTCCGTATTATAAACTTCATTCATCGTTCGACAAAGCAGTTTCCACCATTTTCGAGGAGACGGAGAAGACAATCTCTTATACCGAGCATCTGCTCTATTTTTGGCACGTTGTCCGAGCGTACTTTGACGAGTGCGGGAGTTAATAGCAGTCTTTCTTTTTATTTTAGGAACCGGCGGCACTTTCACTTTAGGAATCACCTTCGCTTGAGAAATAATCTGCGGTTCCTCAATAATGACAGGCGATTCACTAATAATTTCCTCCTCCTCAGTAATTTCAGGTCCATCGTTAATCGGATTCACCAGAATCTTGATAGATTGTTCAGCCGTTTTATTATTATTATCAGTAACACTCATCTTGAGATTATCAGGATGACTAGAATTTTCAGCACCCTGATAGATAATGGCTTCGCTGTCTTGCAACGTCTGGTTAAGTTGGGCAATCCGACTATTCTTTAAGCTCACTTTGGCCGTATTGTTACCTTGGATGCTTCTGCGATTAATACCATTAGCTACATTATCTTTTACCGTAATAGTCCCATTGCTCACTTCAAAGATAACAGTAGCCTTCTTACTATCAGGTGCCTCAATGCTAATACCACCGATAGTTAGGCTCATATCTTCTTCAACGGTTTGAACCCCTGGCAGAGTAATTTTGATGGCTGGCAGAACCGTGATGTTAATAATCTCTATCGTTTTTTTGGGCTCAATAGCACCGGGAGGCCATATTAATTCATCATCATGGGTAATCTGTTTACCACTATCCTCAACCGCAATCTGAAGGAAATCTTCACCGCTAAAGCCGAGATAACTTTGATAAGTGATGGCCGAACGATCCGCTAATGTCGTATTAATTTGTTCAATCGTTCCTTTGAGTACCACCGAGTCAGCGTGTGTTATGTGTTGGGATTTTAAGCCTTTAGGAACATTCTGCTTGACAATCAACTTACCCAGGGTAGCTTGCAGAGTGACAGTCAATTCTTGACTTTCATAATCACTGACACTAATACCACTGAAAGATAATTTTTTTGTTTCTCTTAAGGTTTGCGTTTTAAGTTCATCAGGAATACTGATAACTGGGGCTTGATTTTCGGTGACCACACTGATGATTTTGCTAACCGCTTGGCTATTGCCACCATCGCCATCGGTGAGCTGTAATTCAATTTCGCGCTCTCCCAACAGAGGGGTAGTTGACGTATTTTGATAAGCCAAAGTGCGTATCAACGCTTTGGTTTCTGTTGTTGTGGCCTTAGCCGTCAATGTGACTTCTAACGGTGCCATATCATTGCCTGGTAAATAACCAATGACTTGGTTATGATACCAAATATGATAAACAAGTTCTTGTTTTTCATTCTTTTTCGCTTTAAATACCCACTCTCCGCTTGTACCACTCATACGAATGCCTAAACGATCATTGGCTGTCGTATTTCCAGTGAATTGAATGGTCAGTTTACCCCCCTCAAAATTAGCCGAATCGCTATCACGAATAGTCGCCTTTTCAGCCACCAAGAGACTAACACCTTCATCAATAATATGATTCGATTTTGGCAGAGGGGAAAGTGTGCTTTTATAATTAGAAATTAGCAACAGTAATTCCTTCTTCATCACTGGAGCCACCGATACGGCAATAATCAGTCCGATAATACCTATTGGTAACACGTAAATGTATTTTAGCCACCAAAATCCTCGCCTTAACAAAGGAGAGAGATGAACCATTTTCTTATCAGTTATGCTATTTTCCCAATGAGACAATACCGAATTCATCGCATTTTTGCTATTTTTATGTAGCTTCCAGGCTTCATGCAACAATTGACGAATAGCCTTTTTATAGCTTTTATTGTCTCGGGTGACAATCCAAGGAATGATTTTCTCAAAACGCGGGCCATAAGGGGGTATTTTACTGACAGTCAGCGATTTTGAGAAATTCACCTTTAACCATTCTTGTTTTATCTGGTTGGCTTTTTTCTGATTTGAGGAGACCAGTGTAATATTGACTAACGCTCGTAGGGCGATTTCTTGGGCAATGGGATTACTATTATCGGTTATCCAACGGTGCATTGCAGTTGTTACGATTTGACAATCTTGTTGCTCAAGGTCAATAAAAGTTAGTATGTCAACAACCTTTCCACGTTCATGTTCATATTGGGTGATTTTTGGAATGGCATTTTGAAATTCAGGTTCAACCTCCTGAAAATTATGATGTAATTTCATCCCCATTGCAATAATAACCGCTTGGCGAACTAAGAGAGATTTATCCCTTTCTAAAATATCTGGTAAGTAGTGAAAGGCTTGTTTCGCACTCAATGGGTAAATCTCTTCATCGCAGGTTATTTTTCCATAAGTCAATGCGATAGTGGTAAGTAGCAATTCACGAAATGGCGTTGCTTTTTTAGAAAAAATCGTGATCGTATCTTGATCATTGTTTTTCCAGAAATCAAGCGTTTCTAACACGTCTGCCGATCTTGCTTGATAAGCAAGTGCTAAACTATCACTTATCGCCCCAATGAAATCAGGATATCGTGTTATATCCCGTAAAAAATCGCGCAATTGCAGGAGATGCCAAGGTACCACTTTAGGTAGCGTATGAAAACAAAAAGACAGATGGGCCGGATTATTTTGTTCATAATGATTTTGATCATCGGCTAGTCTTTCTAAGAAATCATAAAGCGTTTGATGCAGTTGATCGGGAGGATCATAGATAGCCGCATAACCTACCGTGAGTGCAATGGTTGAACGAAGATAATCTTGAGTTTGGTAACGTTTTTCATTTTTCGTTTGATTCGATTTCTTTGAATTATCTGGTGAACTATTTTGAATGCTGGCTTTGTCTTGCCATTGATTCAGGAGGTTAAATAATACCTGATGACGTTTCTCAAATTGTTCTTTATCATGACCATAATAATCAATATTGCGCCAGCGTGCTATTGCGTAAGCTGCGACTATTCGCAGGCGGGTTGCTTCATATTCTGCGAATTGGCATAACGTTTTTTGGACGGTGGTTGGAGAAATCCACCCGATATCGCTGATGGCTTCACTTAACACCCGTTGAAGTTGTTTACGCCGCGTTGGTGTTCCGTACAATTCTTCATTAGAAAATCTGCCACTCACGGCTTTTTTGATTAAATTGTTGAGTGTGGGTAGTGTTGCCGCGAGTTGCCTACCATGATATTGCCAGGCTATTTCAAACAGTATTAAACGCTGTTTAGAAACACAGCTTTCAATTTTATTCTGTTCTTTTGAATCGGGCCCGATAATGCCAAACTGAAAAAAATGACGGAGGGCCACTAAATCACCGTAATCAAGCGCACGTAGCCCCGGATCACGCTTTTGCCAGACTTTTTCAAACACTTCTTCTAATGCGGCGAAAGATTGATCAACAAATAAGCCGTCAAATAGGTTTAAGCCTAATGCCAGTAATTTTTCTTGATCATCGAGCATAAAATCGTGCCAGTCTCTCAAATTCTGTTGATAATGATTAACGGTCTTAATGGCATTATCAATGGCGGTTGTCAGTGATTTTTCGGTTTTTAATTCTTGGATGAGGAGTGATACGAAGCGAGCCATTTGATCTGGCGTTTTAATCTTGTTTTTGAAAGTCTCATCATTCTGTAACGATTGTTTTAACGGTTTAACAATCTGGTCTTTGATATTCCCATCAGTCGGTAACAACTGTAAGGTTTTCTTAGAGTTGAATTCGTTATCAAGGGTTGCCATCAAGCTCTCTGAACTGTAGAGTTCATAAGGCAGTGAATCTAAATCGGTCCAAAAATCTTGCTCTTTTGTTGAAAGGACCCAATTTTCTTGGAGAGCTTCGGTGGTGATGATGATGTAGTGATGTTTTTTAGCTGCTTTGTGAATTCGACTTAACCCATAATTGAAATTTTGTCGTGATACTTGCGTAAAAAGATAAATGGTGGGCTGTTCTTGTTTTGACAATTCCCCATCAATACTTTGTGGTTCCGAACTACGAAGCCACTCTTTAACAGATATTTCATCATCAACAATTCTTTCATCAATTCTTTCATCATCATTAGAGAAAGAAAAATTTCCCTTTACGAAAGAGGGGAGTTCCCCATTATCAGCCTCCCTCCCTTTGGGAGAGGGGGGGTTGGGTAGGGGGGATTTATTATTTTCAAGTTCATTAGAAGGTATGAGTTCTGCAATTTCCAGCTTCTCCCACTTGGTGGAGAATAGAGGGGATGGCTGGGGTAGAGGTGATTTATTTTTTCTAAGTTCCCTAGGCTGATTGCTAAACTTCCAAGCTAAGTATCGGGCTAAAATCGTCTTATTTTGATCATAACCGCCAGCAAGAACTAATACTCTTTTGGTTCGGATAATCTCAATGGCTTCAGAGATAAATTTATCGCTGGGCGAGATAAAATTAGGCGTGTCAAACTGTTTCAGGTTCGGTTTAAAAAAAGTCGGTTTAGTTTTAAAAATTTCGGCTTTACTAACAGAACCAAAAATCATTTTGGCTGTTTCATAAGTTTGTTTTATCTTTCGGTTTAACATTATTTTTAAAAAGAAATTACAAAGATTGTTTGTTTATGAAAGGATTAAAGTCAAAGTCAAAAGCGAATTATAAATATTCTATATTAAATATAGAGATTCAAGTCAAAAGTTAACTACAAGGATTGCTTATAAGAAAGGATTAAATCCGGGCATTACCACGAATTGAGCCATTAGCCACGCTCTAATCCGCATCGATTAAGCAATCCTTGTAGTTTATTTAATAAGGATATGATGAGTAAGTGTTGTGTTTTCATTTGCATTCTCCAAAAAATAACTACAAGGATTGTTTATAAGAAAGGATTAAATCCGGGCATTACCACGAATTGAGCCATTAGCCACGATCTAATCCTTATAGTTATTGTCTAGTCCTTGTAGGCTCCAATTTGAGGAAGTCTTCAAAAGGCGGTGCTCTATCACGAGTCAAATCAACTTTGAAGCTGCTGGGATTCTCAATTTCTTCATTGGTACACTGTATTAACTGTGCTTCCACAAAACCACCTGGCAATACCACTAAAAACGCATTCATATCTTCAGTGGGAGATTCAATATTGACTTCACCATCAATGCCTAATTTTGAGGAAACACTGATAATTGTGTTTTCTTAAAATGATTGTTTGTAAACTACTCAATTTTAGCACAACTACCTTTTTCAATGCTCTTTTTTTATTTTACCTACTTTACGTGGCCTTTTGGAGAATATGTTGATTTTTAAGAGTTTTTACAATAACCTAGTTTAATACTCAGGCTTTTGGCGAAGGTATTGATTCATTTTAACTCTATTTTTTATGTCTAAAAATTGAATTTTACACCTTATTTATGTTAAGATTCAATATGTTTTTAAATCGTTTAAAATTCAGTCACTTCCCTTAAGTTGATGCGTATGGGATTTCCGCCGGTCACACGGCTAATCACATTCTGAATGTGATTTGGCCCGGAGAATGTAGCACTTTCCAAGCGTTGCAAGTTAAAATCTTTGAAACTGTGGAACAAATTTCCACCACGTTGTTGGCCCAAGTCGGGCCCAATTTGATAGTCGGGCCCTGATAAATTGAGTTGAGGGCCCAAGGTGCCGTCGGTGGTAACTTCAGCATTTACAGAGTTGCAAATTAACAATAATATGAATGATTTTTTTAGCATAATAATTCCCAAATAGTTGCAAACAATATATTTTTCTGGTTAAATGATAAGCAGCTTAGGGTAGTTTTACG
>Ga0233403_10000528_pt1 | contig 18085 bp, 15 predicted proteins | sample Na_oxic_1_MG_FD_179866 | JGI IMG/M metagenome (GOLD analysis project Ga0233403, IMG submission 179866) | Seawater microbial communities from Saanich Inlet, British Columbia, Canada - Na_oxic_1_MG | ecosystem: Environmental > Aquatic > Marine > Inlet | place: Canada: British Columbia | collected...
TGGCATTGTTATGAGAACGTCGATATCTTTTGTTGTTGGGCGTGCGTCATAAGCTAACAACATTAAAGCACCCCCTACAGTGACTAACTCAATTTGTTCACCATAAGATTCTGCTAATTGCCCAAGACGTTTAAGAGATTGAATAATTTCCGGTTTAGTTATGAAATCCATAAGCATTGATAACGAATTTTTAATTTTCTGAATCAGAATTTTTTCTCGTTCCCACGCGCCGGCGTGGGAATGCAGTCATGACGCGCCAGCGTCATAAGTTAACCAGTCCATAATTTGCGTGGTTGCTGGACGAGTAAATATAGGAATCCATTCATTAATTGTGCAAGTTAGAAAATGTGGAGCATTGTTTTCGTCAATTTTATAGCGGCTTCGTCCCATTTTAAGTTATCCTTTTTAGTGATACGGTATTTTCGTGTGACGCTGGCGCGTCCTGACTGCATTCCCACGCTGGCGCGTGGGAACGAGAAATTCAGACAAAAAAATCCGGTTCAAAGTCCCTCATTCCCCCACACCACATTGTTATCCCATTCTCTGGCTTGGGCGAATTTGGCTTTGGCTTCGGTGGTTTTGCCATCTTCTAGGAGTTTGCGGGCTTTGGCGGCGAGTTCAATTGCTCCGATGGTGTCTATGGGGAGGTCGGGGCAGGTTTTTTCGTGGGGACGGTTGCCCATATATTTTTGCCATTCTTTGTGACTGAAATTACGGTTGACAATAGCACAAGCCTTTTTTACCCATGATTCTGGATTAACGTCCCATAATCTCATGGTCTTATCCCTTAATTAGAATCAGATAACAATGCTTCAAATTGTCTAAAATGGGATTGTTTCTAAGTAGCCTTTCTTATAAAAAATAACAGCGATACCACCATTCATTAACTCAATAGACGGTTCAGGTAATCCAAATTTATTACATTCATTAATGATTTTTAAAGTCCCTCGTCCCCATGCTTCAATCAAACCACCCTTGAAAAAAACATCAGCTAAATGAGGATTTTTTGGATATGAAGCATGTTTTCTTTTTAAATCATCAATTGTTATTTGTTCAGGTAACTTACCTACATTCCAAATAATTATTTTATCATCGTAAAGACTGATTTGAATTGGTGGACCCAAATAATTGCGATGTATAATAGCATTTATCAATGCTTCGCGTATGGCTTCAAACGGGTAAGGTGTCGTTTCAACCCGGTGTAAACCTTCATAAGAAATTGTTTTAATAAAATATTTTTTATCAAGTATTTCAATTATTTGGTCAGCTAATTGAAAAATATTGCCTTCTACAATTTCTTGTGATTGTAAATCATCATCTGAGATTCCAAACTTCCCAATTTTGGCATAGGCATTGATAAAAAATTTACATGGTTCTTTGCCAAACAGTAAAACTGCTGCACGTTTAAATTTTCTGTTTTCAATAAGCCTTAAATTTTCAAGTATTTGTGTGTTGTCACTTTTAAGGAAAGGTAATCTTTGAGTTTTTACTGCTTCTTTGATAAAAAACTGGATAGAATTTTCATCAATATCAGCAAAAGTCGCATTTGGTTCTATAGTATCGTCCCATGTTTTTCCAACTTTTTTCAGTAAAAACTCATTTAACGTGATTCCTTTCAATTCCTGTTTGGTACTTCCACTTCTATAATGATATTTTCCACGATAGGAAATAGCTATATCGTAAGGTTTTACATTTATTTCGATATAGTATTTTTCAGAATTTTCGTGTAAATTTATATCGCACAAAATTCCCAAGTAATTTTGGATTTTATTTGGAATATCATCCATTAATCTTTTATAATCTTCAACTCCAACAATATTTCCTTCATCATCTATACCAATATAAATTGTTCCTCCATTGGCGTTTGCAAATCCACAAATCCATTTTAGATATTCATCTCTCCATGTTGCTTTCCATTCTGTGTCTTGTTTTTCTGGCATTTTATCTTATTTACCTGTTTATTTATTAAATCACATTCAATACCTGTTTTTTCCAAATTTAATAAAAATTAATAATAACCTAATCCAAAATAATTGTCAAGATAAAATTTCAACGCGCCAGCGTCGCTAATATTCAACTTGTTTTCTCGTTCCCACGCGCCGGCGTCACTGCCATTAACTTAAGGGCAACCATAAAGGATTGTCCCTACATAATATATTGATTCGTAAGGGTAATCCCTTGTGGTTACCCTAATCAAATTCCTTAAGTCAATGGCATTGACGCTGGCGCGTGGGAACGAGAAAAATGTAGTCCCTTATTTGATGACGTTCACTATAGTATGTTTATTTCAATTTCACCAAATCCTTCTGTTGATTTCATAAGGTTCTTTAAGCCATGCTTTATATTCTTTAAGCCATGCTTCATGTTCTTTCTCCATGCAATCATACAATTCATTAAGCGCTTCAAGCTCTGTAAGTTGTATGTTTATTTCAATTTCACCAAATCCTTTTTTATAGCCTAATCTTTCATGGATTCTTACATAGATATCTAATTTCCATCGTTGCTCAGGTGTTAGCTGTTTTACCCACTCATTAAGTAATGCTTCTTCATCCTCTTCAAGTCTTAAGTCTCTTTCAGATTCAGAATAAAAAAAAACCACTTCTTCTAACTTTTGACGTAATTTAGGAGTAAGTGTTTTAGCAAATTTAGGATCGATTTGTTTCACTAGTCCAAGTAAAGATAATAGCTTTTTTTTTTGTTCTAGAAATAATTCTTTATCTGCAACAATTTGAAAAGCCTGATTAATTAATGCTTGCCCTTTTAATTTAGCCACAGACTTATCTAGTTCAGAAACCGCTTTGTAAAGTTGAATTTCTGCTTTAGCAACAAAAGGACGTTCCGGATTCTCTATAGATTCAGGCAATGCTGCTAAAGCTAATATAATACTATAAATAGTATTACCTTGTTTAATTTGTTGCTTTGCCATTTCAGCTAAAAATAAAGACTCTCCCAATAATGCCTTATTTTTCCACTCTTCAGCTTTTTTCAAAGCTTCTTTCGCTTTTGTTTCTGCATCTTTCAAAGCTTCAATTCTTTTCAAAACTTCTTTCGCTTTTGTTTTTGCATCTTTCAAAGCTTCTTTCGCTTTTGTCTCTGCATAACTAGCTCTATATTCTTGTTGTTTAGCAAATTGCGCTACTTCTTTTTGATCTTCAGCCATTTTTAAAGCTTCTTTTGCTGTTTTCTCAGCCTCTTGTGCAACGATAGCTACCTCTCTTGCTTTTTCCTCAGCTTGCATCGCCAAAAAAGCCAGATATCCGATTAATATAATAATTACCCATCCTACCAAACCGGCGTACATAACACCACGTCTTAACGCAGCTTTTTGACGACGTTTTTCAGCATTGGGCATATTGCCATTAATCCATGCTTTATCAAATACACGAAAATAAATGCGGTTGCGTACCTCCAGATAATTTTCCCAAATTCGCACTAAACCGGATAAACGCAGGGTATTGATTAAGCTATTGGTATCATCATCACGGATTTTTTTACGGCTGCGGACTTGCCGGTATAAATCCAATAAAGCTGCCGTGTCTTTATCTTTATCTAAAACTTGGGTGCGTACATGTTGCAGATTATTCTCAGCATCCCGTGACCGACTAGAAAAAAACACCTCCTCACAAAGCTTATCCACCACCATCTCATCATCAACCATTAATTGACAAAGTTTCTGAGTCAAATAAGGATGCCCATTAGTCCAATATAATATCCGCTTTAATAATTTATCATCACGCAACCCCTGCCCAAACTTAGCCGCCTCAATCTCAGAAAAATCAGCCAAATCAATCCGCTTGCCGATATTAAACGGCGTAATGCGTGGCTCGGCAATTAAATCAGACGGCGTAGCTACCCCAATTAAACAAAAAGTGAGTCGTTGTAAATTGGGTTCTTGAGTACGGGCGTTATAGCATTCTCGAATCGCCGCAAAAAACTCATCGGTGGAAAACGGCAAACTACGCACCACATCAATTTCATCAAAGCAAATCACCATTGGTTGCTGAATTTGCGGCAACACAATTTGACGCAGGGCTTGCATTAAGCGTTGCAAGGGCCCTAATTGTTCGTTGTCATACCAAAAGTCATCTAATTCATCGGCTAAATCCAATTGTTCACCGATTTTGAGCATCAAGCCTTCATACCACTGCTCAACAGTTACATTGATGCCAATGGCGGTTAATTCAAATACCACCACTGCGAGGCCATCCTCGCGCAACCGATTCGCTACCCGCACCATCAAAGAGCTTTTTCCCATTTGGCGGCTGGTGAGGACATAACAATATTCCCCTTGTTTTAGGGTTTGGTATAAATCGGCATCGGCTTGGCGTGGTATGTAAGAAGGCGCATCTTGGGGTAAAGTACCGCCTGTTGCAAAATAGAAATCTGTCATTGTGTTCAATTATCAATTATCAATTATCAGTTATCAGTTATCAGTTATCAGTTATCAGTTGGTTTGGTGGATACGCTTCGCTTTATCGGCCCCCTACATAACTTGGTTTCTAAAAAGAATCTATATAAACACGGCTGGCGAGATATGAAATCGTTCAGATAATGCACTGATTTGATTAGCATCAAGTACGCGTTTGCCTTTCAGGATTTCTAACACGCTCCCCGGTTCACCTATTTCTGGCAAATCAGAGCAAGTCAATTTATGCTCGTCCATGAAAAATTCCAACATGCCAATACCACTACATTCTGGCATCGGATAATGCTTTTCTTCATAGGCGTGTATAACCATACCGAGCATATCCAAAAGTCCATAAAGTGGGTGTTGTTCGTTAGTCCCCACTTCATCAATTAGGTTGTTGAGTCGTTCAATGGCATTATCATATTCTTCTTCATTGTCAATCGAAAATAAAGGTTGGATAGCAACCCAGTGATGTTGTATTTCTCTCGTTATTATGTTCATTGTTTCCAGGTCTTTTTATCGTATTCTCGGTGAATAAGGACATTGCGGACATATACTTTACCACGATTGAAATGTATTGAAGCAATCAACCGATATTTGTTGCCACCAATAAGGAGTGACGCGGAGCGTCACAGTAGGCATTCCCAACGAGGACGTTGGGAACGAGAAAAAACGCTATAAAGCTCATGGCAGAAATCGGTATCAGCTACTATTCTTCTTCAAAGATTTCTCTCATTAAGAATCGGAGATCGATGATGTCGTCAATGATTTCTGGTGTTGTGTCTAAGGCAAAGGTTTTACTGCGTAGATTTTGCTTAGGTTTTGAATAGACGGTGATGATTTTTTGGTCGGGGTTAACCAACCAGCCAGTTCTCACACCCAGTTCAAAATAGGCTTTGGTTTTTCTGACCAGATAATCAACCGATTGCCGCGGCGAAAGTATCTCAATGACCAAATCAGGCATTTGAGATACTTTTATCAAGTCATTCTTACCCTCTGGTATGATGGGGCGTTTCAGGTAAGCGCAAACATCCGGTTTGAGTTCTGTCGAAGCCTCAAGATCATACTGACTAATATCATGCTGGCTGATATCCAGACTTAACTCGGTCATAACAGCCAGTTTCTTATCGCATTTAAATTTAAGTAAACCGGCTAAGTTAGTTTGCACTGTACTATGATTTAACGATCCCATCTCATCTTCTCCATCAATGGCGTTGTTTTCAATTTCATACGTGTCGCTCATTTTAAGACTCCTTTGGGTTATTGTTGTTGTGCCCAAGCTAGTTGGAATACGCTTCGCTTTATCGGCCCCCTACATAAACTAGGCACTGACTTGAATATTCGCCATTTTCCGAAGTTCTTCAAAACACTGTGGCATATTTAAAGCGAGTTTCATCAACTTATCCATTGCCTTGTTTTGGGTGGCTTCTCCGCTTTCGTATTTTGAGAACGCATTGACATGTTCACCGAATATTTGCGCGGCTTGGTTTTGCGTAATTTTTAGCTGTTCTCTTAATTGGATGATTTCAGCACGGGTGAAAAGTCCATCTATTTTTCTATGCTCATCACGAATGCGGGCTTCGTTGCGTGTACTTTGTCCCGGCGTGATAACTTCGGAATGACATTTGGGACATTCGGCATATTCAATGTCTGCTAATGAAAAATCATGCCCTTTATAGCAGTAGTGTTCGATGATTTTTTTTGGAATTAAATCAGCCGATTCACACATAGGACATCTTGTTCTTTCTGGATTCATAATTAATCCCTATGTTATTGAAGTGATGAATTGTGCTATCTGGAAAGATGAAAAGAACCCACCGAAATGACTATTTTATACTCGGAGGTTAATTTTAATTTGATGTAAATCTCATCACGATTCCCTGATGAAACTTGGCAAGATATTCTATACGCATCCATAACAATTCCATTGTATTTTTGCGTATTGAGAAAATTTGAGTGATTCAAAGCTTTAAGACATGCTGCAATATCTTTTTTAGCATAACCAAGATTTGAAGCATCTCTTTGTGCAAGACGAGACAAAAAAATTTTGTTCTCATCTTTGGCAATTTTATGGATTGTTTCTAATGAATAAAATGGCATTAGTTCACCTTTAAGTGATTTTCAAAATTAACTTATCATTTCCAAAGCTAAAGCTTTGGACTCCAGTCCTAGGGCTTTGGAGTCCAAAGCTTTAGCTTTGGGCTTTTTAAAGTAATAACTTAGTTTTGAAACTACTTAAATAAAGTTGGTGGATAATTGTGAATTACAACATAAGCTTTTTCAGATACCGCCGATAAATCTCACACCGCAAACTGACATTATCCTTTGAATCCCCTCGCAAAATCCCGGCACTTCGCAGCCGATAAAAGGAATCAAAATCTGGGCAAACTTGATCGCGCAAAACATGACGCATGGCTTGAGAGAGTTGTTCATCATCATGAATTAACCGGACAATTCGCCGTAAATGTTCACCAAAAGTCCCATCATCGTGATCCGCTTTGCTGATAAATTCTTCCAAGGTTAAATGATGGCTTACGATGTCATTCAAACCACAACGCACCAAATACGGTTGCCCGCCCACTAATTGATGAAACAGCTTGATTTCTTTATGAGTATTGAAGGGCATACCATAACGCCGGTTTAAATCCGCAACATGTTCAAGCGTAAAATCCTCTAACACTAATTTGGTGCCAACGTTGAAGGGCGATTGATTTTGATCCTTGATTAATAGATAGGTTTCAGTCGCATAGGCAATGGCTAAAGTAAGCCGTGAACAAGGATTACTAGGCTCTGTAGCACGCGCATTGTGCCAAGTCCGAAAGAGGGCAAAAACTTCACTGCTAAAATTATATAAAAACAACCGGTCCGCCTCATCTATTCCCCATAACACTGGCTTATTGGTTTTGCCTAATATTTCACTCTTGATATACAAATCAAAATTTAAATTAGGGGCACGCTTAGGTCGCCACCCTTTGAAATCTTCAGGGTAAACGTCCGAATTAACTTGATCTGCTAACATCTCCCCAAGCGCAACAAAAAAGGTTTCCAAGCTTTGCAACTGGGCATCAATTAACTTTTGAAAATCAGTAAATAATACCAGTACCCCGGCTTCACGCGCTTGTTGTAACCCTCTGGCTAATAAAGAAGTTTTGCCCACTTGCCGCGGGCCTTTGAGCAACACGATGCTATCACGACGTTGAATTGCAGTTTGAAAATCGGCATCAACGTGCCGTTCAACATAAAATTTGGAATCCAGTAACATAGCCCCTCCACACGGTTCAATTTGTATTGGTGATAAGGATTTTTTAGGCGAAGACGATGCTGGTGGCGATTTTGTTTTTTTCGATGGAATTTCAGCAATAATTTGTTTGAGACGTTTTTTCCAAATTTTTACAACGTCTTGATTAAGTTTGCTAAGTTCAGCCCAAGTTTCAAATAATTGATCAAATCGGACCGCAAGCCCAGCATTGAGTATGATTTCCGGTTTATAACCCGCCGAGGCTAAGCCAATAACCTGATGCGTTTTGTAATGATAAACAGGGCCCCCACTTTGTCCTCGTCCTTTCATCGCATCATTTTCAATTTTATGATCATCACGAAATTTGGAAATACGTCCCTGGTAAGTGCCAATTTGCTGATTATCGGAACGATGCCCAGCTGGATATCCCAACGCCACAATTTCATCGCTAATATGTTGATTGGAAACCAAACCTAACGGCACACAATGACTGGTACGATGTTCTAAAATCACCTTTAAAACGGCAATATCAAATTCTTTCAAGGATTTATTGGCATCCAATTGCGCGATGACTTCGCCATAAAAAGGCGAGTGAATCACAATTTTAGTGGGGCAAACACCAATACAATGATAAGCGGTCAACACATAACCATCCGGCGTGATAAAAAACCCGGTACCTTGAAAATTATCATCCACCAAAATTTTCACTGTCGCATTTTGAATTTCAAGATGAATGCGTTTTTTAAGAGTTTCATTTATCATAATTTATCTAACCCATCATTATTTTGATAATGTGACATTGTCATTTTTGCACTTTGTGTTTTGGATTATCCATTTCATGTATTGTGCTTTTAATCCCAATTTGAAAAAATCAACATTTTGTTGCTTATAAAGCTATCTTCTTATAGCATGAAAAAAAGCTTTGCAATTCAAACACAAAATTTTCGTTAAAAAGCTTTAGAGACTGTGCACGACCAACAAATGCTATTTCTTAAAGAAATACTATTTGTAAGAACTAAAATAAATTTTGGATTTCAAACACGGATTTCATCTAAGATTAGCATCACAAGTGGATTTTAAAAACTACTTAATTGATAATTAACAAATAACTGATAACTGATAACTGATAACTGATAACTGTTCCATGTCAGAAACTTTATTCATAGCAGATTTACATCTTGATCCAAAACGACCCACAATCATTAATTTATTCCTAGATTTTTTAGCGAAGCGAGCTTGTCAAGCTGAAGCTTTATATATTTTGGGCGATTTATTTGAAGTTTGGGTAGGCGATGATGAAGATGAACCGATTTATCAAGAAGTTTTAACAGCGTTGCATCATTTAACAACCGGTGGTGTGCCGGTTTTTGTCATGCACGGTAATCGAGATTTTTTGTTAGGCAAAGATTTTGCGATTGCCACTGGCTGTCAATTGATTTATGAACCCTATTTTATTGATTTATATGGCACACAAGCTTTATTAATGCACGGCGATTCTCTGTGTACGCTCGATATTGAATATCAAGCATTTCGTCAACAAGTGCGTAATCCGGCGTGGCAAGCACAATTTTTAGCACAACCCTTAGCACAACGACGTAAATTGGCACAACAAGCCCGGGCTTATAGCATGACTAAGGGCCAAACAACTGCCGAAGCGATTATGGATGTCACACCAGATGCGGTGATTTCTGCCTTAGAAACTGCGGGCGTTTATGCGTTAATTCATGGACATACTCATCGTCCAGCCGAACATCAATTGGAAGTGAATGGACAAATCGCCTATCGTTGGGTAGTTGGAGATTGGCAGGATGACACAGCGATCATATTTAGTTGCACCCCAGAAAATGGTCAACTGATTGATTTAGCTAAGGAATGATAATTAAATTAAGTTCTAATGCTAAACCGGTCAGGTTTGGTGATCCATAAAAAAAGCCCCTTGGCATGATGTGCCTTGGGGCTTTTTTTTGTTTATCTGAATCAGAATGTTCAAAATGTTAGAATTTACAGAATGGGTTTATTGGTTTTAATTCTGTTAATTCTTGAATTCTGGAAATTCTGATTCAGACAATAGGGGCAAAGGATGCACCTACACTTGCTGAAGGATATCAATGAGATTTTTAAAACTGATCTTTAAATCTTCTAGTAATGTCTTCATCTGTTAATTTTTTTCCTTTAAGTTCTGATTCAGCCACTTCTTTCATAACATAGATATATGCATCTGCAAGTCCTTTAGTTACTGTAGCAGCTACAGTACCATTTATTAAACCACCGGTTATTGTTCCAACACCGGGGATAAGTTTTAACAAATTTGCTGCAAAATATCCTATTGATGCAGCTAATCCTACGCCACCAACAGAACTGATAAGAGCGGTTATAACAGCTTTATCAACTGATACCCCGAAAATAAATGTAATGTGAGTTATTAAAGTTATTTGCCCTGGAACTAGAATAGCGGCATCTGCAAATGGCAAAGGGGTAAAACCGGCTCCAAATGCTCCTGCAATGTATATTTTAGCATATTTTTGAGCTTCCTCAACCTTACTCTCAATATCTACCCGTTGTGCATTGATAAAAGCCCTTTTTACTGATTCTGGTAAGACTGTCTTTGTGAGCCTGATCAGTTCTATCAAACCATGCGAATCAATATTTCCAAGTTGTGTTGGGAATGGGTTGGCAAGCGTTTTCTGAATTCCATGAATAGGCAATTTTTGCTTATCAATAGATTTATAAAATTCATCTTTGTCTTTGTCTTGATTAAGGCATTGGGTTAAAACTATTATTACCGGCAACAATTCGGACCATTTTTTAATCCATTGAATTTCAGCATTTTCAATTCTGTTAGAATTTGCCAAAATGCAATACCAAAGAACATGAATATAATTTTCTTCTTTTCCTTCTTTTAATCGGTTTTGAATCTCTTGTCGTATTTCATCAAGGACTTTTTGTTGAGTGGCTTCATCTAATTCAAGCCCTTGGCTATCGTATATTGCCAATGGTACATTTTCTTTTTCATATTTATGTAAATGAGCAGTAACGGGTTTTCCAACACCAGTTGTGGCAATTTCTTCTCGAAAAATACTATTAATCAACGTACTTTTCCCTACTCCACTTTTTCCAATTACCATAATATTAACCCGTTTCATTTTCTTTCTGATCTCCTCATATTTTTGGAAAAATTGATCAACCATCGATTTGGAATCTTGCGTTTCATTATTTTGCATTGTTATTTCCTCATGCTTAAATTTTAACAACAGTAATTTTTATGGATGCCTATTATAAATCCTATTGAAAAAAATGGCCATCTGGTCACATAAAAAATATTGACTTTGTTTATTGTTGATGCCGAAAACATGCTCTATTTTTGGATAAAAATATTTATAAATCAAATAATTAAAAATATTCGCTTTATTTTTTTATATTTTACAAATAAAATACATTTGAAATTCATAATACCAAAAATTATTTGAAATTCTTTTATAGCCTTTTTTGCTTTATTAAAGTCACAAGTTGATTTTGAAAATTACTTAATTGATAATTGATAACTGATACCTGATACCTGATACCTGATAACTGATAACTGATAACTGATAACTGAAAACAGATGCTCAAATCTGAACTCATTCTACCTCGCCTCAAAAAACGCGGTAAAGAAATAAAACCGCAGGCTTTGCCCACCGATTATCACTATTTGCAAATTGCCAATGAATTAATACAATTAGTCAAAGCCTTTGTTGGACATAGTCGTGGCGAGTTGGAGGATGCGTTGCGAGCTTACGAAGGAGAAAGTTTAGATTATCGTATTATTCGCGGTTTAGCGAATGTCTTATTGAATCGTTGTATTTTTGGCAATGATGCACTGGTTAATCCGATTGAATTACGAGCCGCCTTATTTAGTAAGGGCCCAGTCACCATTAAAAATGATTTATTAAATACCAAACAACGAGAATCAACAATAGCAGAAACCGCCGCTCAATTTGGCATCACTCACGAACAAGTAGAACAAACCTTATTTGCTGATTTGATAGAAGAACGAATTTTGCTCAGTGCCGGTGTAAGCCTAACCCCAATGGATTTAATCGCCCGTTATAATTTAGAAGTGGCGCGTGGTATATTGTATTGGGCGCGTGAAGTCGATATTATCGTGCGTGATGGTTATAAAGACTTATTTAAATACATCAAACTTTTCAAACTGATGCACACCGTTTATCCCATTCCGCAACAAGGATACAACGTCATTTTACATGGGCCCATTTCACCCTTTGTCAAATCAACCATTCGCTATGGACTACAATTTGCTAGATTTTTGCCAGCACTCTTATTATGCAAAACTTGGCGTATGGATGCCGATGTGCAACCACCTAATGCAAATCGTTCATTACACTATAGTTTAGATGATAGTACCCCCTATCGTAGCCACTTTAAACCCTCCAGTTTATTTGATAGTAGACTTGAAGCCGATTTTGCGGCAGAATTTGAAGCCAAATATGGTGGCACAAAACGTAAATGGGAATTAGAACGTGAGGATGAACTCATTGTTGTTGACGATACCGTCATGATCCCCGATTTTTCTCTTACCCATAATAAAGATGGGCGACGGGCGTTGATTGAAATTATTGGTTTCTGGCATCCCAACTATTTGCAACGCAAATTGCGAAAAATACGCCAAGCCAAACGTCACGACCTCATTCTATTAGTTTATGAAAGTGCCAATATTGCCGAAGGTGTTTTTGAAGACATTTCCGCTGGCGAAGTGCTAACTTTTAGGAAAAAACCGGTACTAAAAGATGTCTTAGCCGCAGTAGAACGATGTGCCGTATATCAGTAATCAGTTATCAGTTATCAGTTATCAGTTATCAGTTATCAGTAATCGGTAATCGGTAATTAGGAATTAAATATATCCTTCAAAATCGGTTTTAGAGTTAAAACAGAATATCGTCATTGATTATCGTGGATTACTGCATTTTCTAATGATCTCGTTTTCTCAATTACTGATAACTGATTACTAATAACTGATTACTGATTACTGATAACTGATTACTGATAACTGATAACTGATAACTGATAACTGATAACTGATAACTGATAACTGATTACTAATAACTGATAACTGATAACTGATAACTGATTACTGATTACTGATAACTGATTACTGATTACTGATTACTGATAACTGATAACTGATTACCCATTACCAATTACCCATTACCAAAGTTATGAAAATAAAATGGTTTTTAATATTAGCCCCAGTTATTTTTAGTTTCGGGCTGTTGCAATCTTACTTTTGGGTGCCTACTTACGAAAGCCAAACTAAGGGCAATCCAGAACGTATTACTAAATTTATTGAAGCCTCTATTGGTGATGCGAAAATGTTAAGTCCGATTCTTCATGCCGATACTGCCAGCGGACGAATTGTCGGCTTAGTTTTTGATGGATTGTTGGATTATGACGAAGACTTAAATTTCCGAGGTCGTCTTGCAACTGATTGGACAATCACAGAGAAAATTTATTTGATAGTCAATTCAGAAAGCACTTTTCCTGATGGTTCTCCGATGACAGCTCTTATCATGAAAAATCGAATCCAGGAGACTCTTGACAAAGGCGATTTACCAGAATTGACAGATGTAGTGACCAATATCCAAGTTTTGCCTTCAAAACAACAAACCAAAGAAATTCCTATACGTGATGCTGATGGCAACGAAATTTCAATTAAAATCATACTGAATAGACCAGAACGACTAGAATTTTCTCTTAGCCAAGTCACTCAAGATTTTCTCGCCCAACTCGAACCGGTTCTTGGACCAAATTATGACAAACAAATGCCATTAGATAAATGGATTGAAGTGGTACCGGCTAAACAAAGAAAATTACTTCATTCTCAAATAGCCCAACTATTACCCATTTGTGAACATAATCCAGAAATCTTTTTTCATCTCAGAAAAGGCGTACTTTTTCACGACGGGCATGAATTTGATGCTGGTGATGTCAAATTTACCTATGAAGCCATCATGAATCCGCACAATTTATCACCACGCACTTCCGATTTTGAACCCATCAAAACCGTAGAAATGGTTGATCGCTATACCGTGCGTGTTGTCTACAAACGGCTCTTTTCTCCGGCTATCAATGCTTGGAGTATGGGCATGTTGCCAGAACATCTACTCAATGAAGCCGCATTAGAAAAAGAAATGGATGAACGTCATCTTTCCACAGTAGCACGTGAAAACTTTGGCATGCGAGACAGTCAATTTAATCGTCATCCCATTGGCACCGGCGCATTTCAGTTTATAGAATGGCAAGGTGATGAATATATCTACTTAACTCGTAATGATAACTATTGGGAAGGACCACCACAATACAAAGAATTTTACTATCGTGTCATTCCTGATACCGTCACTCAAGAAGTCGAATTTCGTACTGGCGCGATTGATACTTATGGCCCCGAACCTCACCAAGTGGCCCGTTATAAAAAAGATGATGCCTATCAATCATTTTCAAGTCTCGGTTTTGCTTATACCTATATCGGATATAATCATCGTAAACCACTTTTGGCAGATAAACGAGTACGACAAGCCCTAGGTATGGCTATCAACGTGAACGACATTATTGAATATATATTGTATGGTGAAGGTGAACGAATCACCGGACCTTATCCCAAAAACACACAATGGTATAATCAGAATGTTAAACCACTCCCTTATGATCCAAAAGGCGCGTTGCGTATTTTCAAAGAATTAGGATGGAAAAAAAATGCCAAAGGTTGGCTTGAAAAAGACGGCAAAATTTTTGAATTTAATCTAATTACGAATAATGGCAACATGCAACGTAAAGCAGTTATGACGATTGCCCAAAATAGTTGGCATAAATTAGGTATCAAATGTAATACGCAAGTATTTGAATGGGCCGTGTTTTTAAAAGATTTTGTCAATACAGCGCATTTTGATGCCATCATTCTTGGTTGGAGCATGGGCATTGATCCTGATCTCTATCAAATTTGGCATTCTAGCCAAGGCGGACCCAATCAACTCAATTTTATCGGCTACAACAATCCAGAAGTGGATGAGTTAATTGTGCAAATTCGCCAAGAATACGATTTTGCCACGCAACAAAAATTAACACATCGTCTGCACAGTCTGTTAGCAGAAGATCAACCTTACACTTTTCTCTACGCGCCACTTTCCAACATAGTCCTCGACAAAAAAATTGTCATGATGGATAAGGAAGGTTCATATTCAAAACTGAAACCGACTAAAACCGGGAGTTTGTTTTTCTACTTCAACCAATGGCGAAAATTGGAACACGCCCCGGAATTTTAAAAAAGCCCAAAGCTAAAGCTTTGGACTCCAATATAGTGCTTTGGAGTCCAAAGCTTTAGCTTTGGATTCTATTTGGCAAAGAACACAGACAAATTGATAATTGATAATTGATAATTGATAATTGATAACTGATAACTGACACCTGACACCTGATAACTGATAACTGATAACTGAAATGTGGGCTTATATTTTTAGGAATTTATTACAACGTTGTGTGCTATTGTTTATTGTTTCTATACTCGCACACTCAATTGTTCATATCGCACCCGGCGAACCAAGCGAGGTTGATCCCTCCAATCCCCGGATGCAACCCGAAGATATTGCTAAGATTCGGGCCGCTTTTCACCTTGATGATCCAATTCATCTTCAATATGTTTATTGGATGCGAGACTTGTTTACCGGCGAATTAAAATCTTTTAAAGATAGCCAACCGGTATTACCCAAAATTTGGGATCGTTTTCTCAATTCACTACCGCTTTTTATTTGTGCTACCTTGATTGTTTGGACCTTAGCGTTTCCAACCGGCATTTACGCCGCCATTCGGCGAGGGTCCATTTATGACCGAAGTACCACCTTTCTTGCTTATGCTCTCATTTCAATCCCCGGCTTTTTTCTCTCTTATATTCTGATTTTATGGGTAGTTGATATGTTTGGCGTACCAGTCATTGGGATGCGAACCTTCGGCATGGAAGGTGCCGATCCCTTGTTCCAAAGCATGGATCGGATTTGGCATCTCGTCGTTCCCTCACTCATGTCTGCACTGACCGGCATTGCCATACTCTCGCGCTATGTGCGTTCCCAAATGTTAGAAGTGATTGGGCAAGATTATGTGCGAACCGCTCGCGCTAAAGGACTTGATGAAGATACCGTGATTTATCATCATGCACTAAGCAACGCCTTATTACCTTTTGTCACCTTGTTTGGATTCTTACTCCCTGGTTTAATTGGCGGTTCAGTCATTTTTGAATATATTTTTGCTTGGCCAGGCTTAGGGCGACTCGGTTATGAAGCCATTTTGGCCCGTGATTTCCCCATTATTTTGACCATTAATTTTATTGCGGCAGCCTTGACGTTAGCGGGTACTTTCCTGTCAGATATTTTGTATGCTGTTGTTGATCCGCGCATTCGATTGGAGTGATGAGTGATTATGGAAGAATACAGTTTAAGAGAAAAAAATGACGAGCAAATGGCCAAACAAATTATCCAATCTGAAACACCAAGCCAAGAATTTTGGCAACTTTTTAAACAAGACCAATTAGCCATGTTTGGTCTAATCGCTCTCCTATTGCTTATCATTGCCGCAATTGCTGGCAAAGCATTAACAGAGTGGATGATTATTTTTGATCCGGCGACAGTTCGACTCGTTGATAAATTTTTACCCCCACTATCTTATGCCTCTGAACGTCTGCTAATTGAAGATATACCGCGATTTGGTATTTATTTGATGGGCACTGATGAATTGGGCCGTGATGTATTTGCGCGAATGCTTCAAGGTTCTTTTGTGTCACTTTCTATTGGCTTTGTGGCAGTAGGCATTTCAACCGGAATTGGTATACTGTTAGGCGGATTGGCTGGGTTTTATGGTAACATTCGTATTGGTTTTATTTCAGTTGATACGTTGATCATGCGTTTTACCGATGTCATGCTCTGCTTCCCGACATTTTTTTTAATTCTTACCGTCGTAGCTCTATTACCACCAAGCATTTATAACATTATGATTGTGATAGGATTAACCAGTTGGATGGGAACTACCCGTTTTGTGCGAGCCGAATTTTTAGCCTTGCGTGAACAAGATTTTGTCGTGGCTGCCAAAGCAATCGGTTTACCCGAATGGCGCATTATCTTCCTGCACATGGTACCAAATGCCATAGCCCCAGTGTTAATTTCCTCCATCATCGGCGTGGCTTCCGCCATATTAGTTGAATCGGCCTTAAGTTTTCTGGGATTTGGTGTACAACCGCCTTATGCCACCTGGGGCAACATTCTCGCCGATGGTAAAGGCTTTATTTTTGACGCACCTTGGTTATTTTTTATTCCCGGCATTGCCATTCTTATTATCGTACTCGCTTTCAACCTTGTCGGTGAAGGTATGCGTGAAGCCCTGAATCCTAAACTGAGAAAACGTTAAAAGCCCAAAGCTTTAGCTTTGGACTCCTCCGCTTGATTGGAGTCCAAAGCTTTAGCTTTGGTGTTGGAGTCCAAAGCTAAAGCTTTGGGCTTTTTATTAATAAAAAAATAAACAAATTCAATGAATACTAAAAACGATTGTGTCCTAAATGTCGAAAATCTCCACGTTTCCTTTTTTACTGACAGAGGCGAACTACAAGTTGTACAAAATGTCACATTTGATATTCATGCTGGAGAAACGGTTGCTTTAGTCGGTGAATCAGGGTGTGGTAAATCAGTGACAGCTTTAGCCATTATGGGCCTTATCGAAGAACCCGGTCAAATTACAAAAGGTCATATTCAACTAAAAAAACAGGAACTTGTCGGTATATCGGGCCGAGCGTATGAAAAAATTAGGGGCCGTCGCATTGGTATGATTTTTCAAGAACCAATGACTTCTCTTAATCCGGTTTTCACCATTGGCAAACAAATTAGCGAAGTATTGATTCACCATTTCCAAAAAACAGAATATGAAGCTGAACAAGAAACGCTACAATTATTAGAAAAAGTCGGTATTTCCTCACCTGATAGACGCATTAAACAATATCCGCATGAACTTTCTGGTGGCATGAAGCAACGAGTGATGATTGCGATGGCCTTAGCTTGTAAACCGGATTTATTAATCGCTGATGAACCAACAACAGCCTTAGATGTAACTATTCAAGCTCAAATTTTGCGCCTTTTAAAAGCACTCCAAGAAGAGATGGGCATGGCTATCTTATTGATTACACATAATTTAGGCGTAGTGGCCCATTTTGCCCAACGAGTGGTTGTGATGTATGCGGGTGAACTCGCCGAACATGCCGATGTGCGTCCGCTGTTCAAAAATCCTCAACATCCCTATACCCAAGCCCTACTTCAAGCCCTACCCAAACCCGGACATGACCGACTTGCTGCCATTCAAGGTAATGTGCCTATGCCACTCGAATATCCCGCCGGCTGTCGCTATTGCACACGTTG
>Ga0233403_10000529_pt1 | contig 18063 bp, 12 predicted proteins | sample Na_oxic_1_MG_FD_179866 | JGI IMG/M metagenome (GOLD analysis project Ga0233403, IMG submission 179866) | Seawater microbial communities from Saanich Inlet, British Columbia, Canada - Na_oxic_1_MG | ecosystem: Environmental > Aquatic > Marine > Inlet | place: Canada: British Columbia | collected...
CGCTTTCGAGTATTTTAATCACAGAAACGTCTTGGCCTAATATGGCACTTAAAAAACCTTCTAATATATCAAAGTTGGCTTTGTCACGTAATAAATTTTTCATCGCCCAATCAAAACGAATCAGTTTGGTTTCGGTTGTCATATTGTTCTCCTTTTAAGTGTTGAATCGAATTGTCTGAACCAGAAAACGTAGGGTGCGTGGGACGCAGCCTACGCTTCAATCCCATTAAGTTAAGGATTTTAATTGGGGTAACCACAAGGGATTACCCCTACAAATCATGATCTTATGTAGGGACAATCCTTTATGGTTGCCCCTAACTTAATGGCATTGAGCCTACGCTTGCTATAACTTATTTTCAATGATCACTTTTAATAGCCCTATCCCTGTTCAAGTAAGTCGGATTACGCAAAGCCCAACCCGAACAATTCACTATTTTTACCCGGGCATGAGGAATATTTGGACTGAGAGGGTCCACCGTAACTTCCCTGCGACTGGGCGAAACAACTAAATCCATGTCTTCCATCGGCACCGCACCCTGCCAAACTTCATCACCAAGGACTAATGCCCCAACAAAACAAAACCGGTTTCTAAAAGTTACCCGAATAGGTCCCACATAAGGAACATTCATTTTACGACCATCGGCTACTGACACTTCGCGTATAGATTCTGTTTCAAGCTTCAGTTGGAGGGCAATATGTTCTGGAATACACAGCATTAACGCACCAGTGTTGGCTAATGCTGGAGTTAAATCGGATTCTCTCGGATTGCTAAGCTCAATTTCAGCAAAAACATGTCCCATTTTGGTAGTCCTCTATGGTTGGGTTTATAATTGCTAACATTCGAGGAAAAAGAAGGAGGGATTGGATTACAAATTTGGTTGAGGAATGAAAATGAAATAAGTCCTGAAGCTAAACCTGACAGGTTTTTAAAACCTGTCAGGTTTGATAAATTTTGGAAATTAACGCGATGTTCAAGTTTGGGGGCAACCACAAGGGATTGCCCCTATATGATTCGTCGGTAGGGGCAATCCCTTGTGGTTGCCCTTAGTATATTCTTAATTTGGGATGTGAAATCTCTTAAAAACAAAGAGATTTCACAGAGAAGATCGAAATGATACTAATTAAAGTCCATATTATCTATCTCGTCCTTTTGAAGCATCATCAGAAATCCGAATTTTTGGAAAAATTCGGATTTTTTTAGATAAATTCACCGTTTAAGCAACGGTATATTTGTCTTCCAGCAATTTTGCATGGGCTGCTGCTAGGCGAGCAATAGGCACACGCGGTGAGGAGCAAGACACGTAGTCTAAATTAATGTGGTGGCAGAAACGAATGGAAGCTGGATGTCCACCTTGTTCACCACAAATACCCACTTTCAGACCATGACGACTCTTACGCCCCCATTCCACTGTCATACTCATCAATTGGCCCACACCTTTGACATCAAGCACTTCAAAGGGATTGTCTTGCAAAATTTCTCTTTCATTATACAACGGCAAGAATTTATTTTCGGCATCTTCACGCGAGAAGGAGAAAGCTGCTTGAGTCAAATCGTTGGTACCAAAGGAGAAAAATTCAGCAATTTCAGCAAGACTTCCAGCTCTCATGCAAGCTCTAACCACCTCAATCATGGTACCAAATTCAAATTTCAATGGGATACCATAATTGGCTTCCACTTCTTTTTGCGTGATATCGACAATTTCTTTAACGCGAGTCAATTCTTGGGGTGTCACGACTTGAGGTACCATCATTTCCGGGTGAATGTTAACACCCTCTTTGACACATTCCGCAGCTGCTTCCAAAATCGCGCGAATTTGCATGGCGTAGATTTCAGGATAGGTGATACCTAAGCGGACCCCACGATGCCCCAGCATAGGATTTACTTCGTAAAGTTCACGGACTTTGCGAAGCATCTGTTCTTTTCTAGCGATGATTTCATTGACACGTTCTTCGCCCATTTCATCAAAGGGTGCCGGTAACGGTGTTGGCAAGTCGTTGGGGTTGTGTTGACTGACTCGAAGGGTATTTAAGACATTAGCTACCCCTATTATCGTGCCACGCAATTGACGCAGGTTGTCAAGTTCATCATTTAATTGTTCAGCAGTCGGTAAAAATTCGTGCAATGGCGGATCTAACAAACGCACAGTAACCGGACGTGGTGCCAAAGTTTTAAACAGTATTTTAAAGTCCGCACGTTGGATCGGTAATAGTTTATCCAATGCCTTTTGACGTGCTTCTATGGTATCAGCGAGAATCATTTCAACCACGATGGGTAGACGATCAACGTCATTAAACATGCGTTCCGTGCGGCATAATCCAATGCCCATCGCACCATATTCAACGGCTTGCAGGGCCGTTTCAGGAGTATCCGCATTCGCCATGACTTTAAGTTGAGCCACATCGTCAGCCCAGGAGAGTAACGTTTTCAATTCTCCTGAAAAGGTTGGGGGTAGCGTGGGGATTTCACCGAGATAAACCTTACCACTACTGCCATCAATGGTAATGACATCACCTTCATTCAGAACTTGAACACCTATTTTTGCTTCGCGCTCTGGTATCGACAGAAATGCCTTCGGCACCGGCAACGCAGGCTTTACCCATACCGCGTGCTACGACAGCAGCATGGGAGGTTTTACCACCACGACTGGTCAGAATACCTTGAGAAGCAAAAAAGCCATGAATATCTTCGGGCTTGGTTTCTTCACGCACAAGAATGACGTTTTCTCCTGAACGTCCTATCAATTCGGCACGATCAGCATCAAAGATGCACTTGCCAGAAGCGGCTCCCGGGGAAGCAGCTAAACCTTGCGCTAATGCTTCTGCAGAATGGTTGGGGTCTAAACGTGGATGTAGCAGTTGTTCTAAATATTCCGGATCGATGCGTAATAAAGCTTGATTTTTATTAATAATCCCTTCGTTAGCCATTTCAACTGAGGTACGCACCATTGCAGCGGCATTCATTTTACCGTTGCGGGTTTGTAAGCAATATAAGCGACCTTTTTCAATGGTGTATTCGTAATCTTGAACTTCGTGGTAGTGATTTTCAAGTTTGTTTCGCAATTCAACCAGCTCTTTATACAGCACCGGCATTTCGGTTTCCATTTCCTGTACGGCTTTGGGGGTGCGGGTTCCAGCCACCACGTCTTCACCTTGGGCATTAACCAAGTATTCGCCATACATTTTATTTTCACCGGTGCCCGGGTCACGAGTAAAGCCAACGCCGGTCGCGCAGTCGTTACCCATATTCCCGAATACCATCGCCACTACGTTGACAGCGGTGCCATTGGCCATGTCTGGGGTGATGTTAAATTCACGACGATAATCAATAGCACGTTTACCATTCCATGAGTCAAAGACGGCTTTGATAGCAATTTCTAGTTGTTCATAAACGTCTTCTGGAAAGGGCCGGCCAGTTTTCTCTTTGACGACTTCTAAAAACGATGCACAGATTTCTCGAAGGTTTTCGGTCGTTAGTTCAACATCACTTTTAGCACCAACGCAGTGTTTGAGAGCTTCAAACGGTTCATCAAAGTGTTCGTCAGCAATGCCGAGTGCTACTTTACCAAACAGTTGGATGAAGCGGCGGTAGGCATCATAAGCAAAGCGTTCATTATTGGTTTGTTTAATAACACCTTGTAAAGTTTTGCGGTTGAGACCCAAATTAAGAATGGTATCCATCATGCCAGGCATGGACATGGCCGAACCTGAGCGCACTGAGACGAGTAGTGGATTATTGGGATCGCCAAATGATTTGTCACTGGCTTTTTCAATTTCCTGCATGTATTTTTTGACATCTGCTATAAGACCTTTTGGCAAGTCCTGATTAGCGGTGTCAAGATAGGTTAAGCAAGTTTGGGTGGTAATCACAAAACCGGGAGGAACATTGAGGCCAATTTGTGTCATTTCACACAAGTTGGCTCCTTTGCCACCTAATAAATGTTTGTTTTTTCCATCTCCCTCGTTATACGAATAGATGTATTTTTCTGTCATTAAATAAAGTCTCCTGGACTGTACGCAGTTTTGGTGTTGTTAAAGAAATAAATTATTTCAAGGTATTCATATAAAAAATTGATAAAAATTCACTCAAATGTGAATTTATCATCCTTATCACGCATTCTTATACCAATTTTGAGATAAAGGATTTGGAGTCTAAAATTTATTTTGGATTTGAACCGCTTTAATTATGAATTCAGGTTAGTGTTGTATAAGTTAGGTGATTTCTAGAAAAGATTATACTGCTGTCGAAGACAACCGCAATAACTGCCTTCGACATGGTTCGACAAGCTCATGATTCGACAAGCTCATCAACCGCCAACCGCTTAGGCAGCGATTCTCGGTATATTTAATTTCTGGAAATCGTCTTAAAAGCCCAAACTAAAGTTTGGACTCCAAAATCACTACTTTAATTTAGCATTACCTGAATTCCAACTCAAAATTGGTATTATTCAAAACCAAAAATCCCCCCTAACACGCCTTTAAGAGGAATCGTCCCTTTTTAAAGGAAAGAATTCCTCACTTTTATAAATAAGGGAGGCAGGGGGGATTTTTGGTAAATATTCTTTAAATAAGGACTGAAAACAGTCATTAACGCTATGCTCAACTTTATATTAATAATTTATTATTTTTATAGTTGGATTAAGCGAGAAATTTCTACTAATGCAAATACTTAAAAATTCAATTATTTGAAAAATATAAGCATGACACTTAGAATAGTGCATTATAAAGATAAACTGTTCCTAAAAAGTTATACAAAGTTATACATTTTTAGGTAATTCGCTCTCTGTTGATAATTCTTGCAAATTGCAACTAGAGTCCTGGTTGAGCAGTCCCAACCGTTTGGCATTCAGTCCCGCTAGGCGGTTTCATGCAACCTGGTTACTTTCCGAAGTGAAAGCAGTCCCATTGGGTCAAATTCGCCTTCAAACCGAGGCTTGAAGACTCATTTACCAACCTTCATTTCTCAATACCAAGTACGAGAAAACCTTTCTCGTGATGAGTCAATCTGACTCAATTTTTTTATTATATGACTACTTAGTTTCATTTTCAAGTCATGAGAATTTATTAGACAAATTATCTAAGAAAGTCTAACTTTGTCCAATTTTTTGGTAACAGTTGATTTACTCTCTAAATTTCAATCTTAAGTCAGAGTGATAAATGATAATAAAAATTTATGTAGGTGGGATTAAGGTAAAACTTGATGCTCAAGTTTTTATTTAATGATTTGATTTTGTGTCATTGATCGTCGCACAGCGAAGTTACCTAGTTTTGAGCGAAGCGATCAACGAACTTAATATTTGTAATTCATTAATTTTTTAAACTGGCATAACTTTGTCGGGACTAGCAGAAGTTTCACAAATACTATTTCTTAAAGAAATAGCTTATGTTGAGAGTGCGTCAGTTATTTTCTGCTGTGTTCCTTAGATGATGCATAAAATGGTTTTCAAATTTGTATTTTATGCAATCTGAAACCGCTATAGTCATTTCCCAATACATTCATTATGTTTGTAGACGAGGATGGCCGGTCCCTCTTATCATTAACACAAACAATAGCTAAATTATTCACAATGTGGCTATACCTGATTTTATAGTTTCTATGAGTTCTTCACCATTCCAAGGTTTGTGCAAACAACGATGTAAATTTGCTTTATGATAGGCACGTTCAATGGCACCATCATCTGCTTGCCCAGTCAACATGACTTTTATAATTTTGGGAAATTTTTGATGGACATGAATAAGAAATTCATCGCCTTTCATACCTGGCATTAGCCAATCAGAAACAATCACTAAAACGTTTACTTCCTCTTCAAAAAGTTCGTCAATGATTTCTAAGGCATCATCAGCACTTTCAGCAATCTCATAAAAGTAATTCTCTCCAAATTCATCTTTGAGTTGTGCCTTTAGGCTATCTAATACGACTCTTTCATCATCAACGCATAAAATCGCCTGAGTCATGGGAGGTTTCCTTTGTTGAAGAGAGTATCGTTTTGTCCAAAATGTCATGTTCCTCAATGAATGGTAACAGCTATCCTAATTATAAAATATTGATTAATAAATATTTTTGGCTATATTTTGGTCATGCTATTTTTGTATTAAATATTTCTCCCTCTAAGGGGAGGTTCCCCCAGTGGAGGGATATTTCACATGAAAAATATGTACCTTTTTACATTTCAAACTCAAAATTCTAGGGGAGGCTGATTATGCTGGATTCCAAAACGTGAACAGTGGAAATTTAATCGTTCCCTGCGAGGTAAATAGGTAAAGAGACGCAAAAGGTTGTTTTACCAGGCTGACTTTTTACCGTAATATCACCTTCGTGTTTTTCAATAATCTTTTTTACAATATCTAATCCTAAACCACTGCCTTCACCGGGGGGTTTAGTGGTAAAAAAGGGCATAAAGATTTTGGGTTTCACTTCATCAGGGATGCCAATACCGCTATCAGTAATTTTAACGATGATCTGTTCGTCTTGCCGATTAGCTTCAATGGTTAAAGTACCTTTGTAATCCATAGCTTGTAAGGCATTATGGATTAAGTTGGTCCAGACTTGGTTTAGTTCATCAGGGTAGCACAGCACCAGCGGTAATTCGCTGTAATTTTTGGACAATTCAATACCCTGTTTAATTTGATTATGATAAAGGGTTAATATCGTTTCAATGCCTTCGATGATATTGGTTAGGATTTTTTCACCGATATGGTCATAACGTGCATAGTTTTTTAATGCAAAGATAACTTTTGAAGCACGATCAACTGCTGTCTCAATTGTGTTGGTGCTTCTTTGTAAACCCGACAGTTTATAAGCTGTTTGTAAAATCAATGGACTTTGAGAGGTTGTCAATAAAGATAAAAAAGGTTCAATTTCATGATAAATACGCATATCTACCAGTGTGTCAGCTACGATAGCCGGTTTTTCTATTGAATACGTTTGTAGTTGACGCATCAAAGCTCTTTTTAATTGACGTTCTTCTTTTGCTGTCAGTGTTGATTTTGCTTGGAGTGATTTTTGGAGCAATGCAGAGAAATTATTTCGTTGTTCTTTTGATAAAACATCAAAAAAATCAGGTAATTGCATTAGTGTTTGGGCCAAAAATTTAGCAATATTATTTACGGAGGAACGAATGGCACCAAGTGGTGTATTAATTTCATGGGCTATGCCAGCCACCAGTTGACCTAATGCGGCCATTTTTTCTGAATGGATCAGTTGTGATTGCATGGCCTGTAAATTTTCTAAGGCTTTTTTGTGTTGCTCAATTTCATTTTGTAAATCTTCGTTAACTTGTTTGAGTTTGGCTTCGAGTTGTTTACGTCCTTGAATCTCATGTTTAAGATGCCGATTTATTTTGCCAATAAAGTTTGTAATTCGCTTACGTTCTTGAATTTCATTGCGAAGAAGGCGATTTATCCTAATCATAAAAATGGTAATAATGATAATGATAAAGACAATGATGAAAAATAATGCAATTGTTTTGCCATATTTATATTTAGTATCAGAAATGGTGTAAGGTCCAATAGGCCATTTTTTTCATCATTTTGTGAATTAAGGGGAATTGTCCAACTATCTTAATAACTGAATTGTATTGTTGAGTGGCTCATGTTACGCATAGTTCTTCTAAAATTGGCGTAGAGCTTATCTTTTTTTCGCTGCGAGAAGTCTTTTAAATATCAGATTGAGCTCGCACAACAAAGTTACTTCATTGCTCCTATAGCAAAAAAAATGACAACCCTTTGAGAATGATAAGTGCGTAACATAAGTGAGTAAGTTATTGTAATTTTTATAAGACAATGGCTTTTTTAGTTAAGGAATGAGGATTAAATAAAACCCGAAATTAAACCTGCCAGGTTTTTAAAACCTGGCAGGTTTGGCTAAAAAGTTTTGGAAATTATTAAATCCTCATTCCTAAGTTTCTCCGAGCTATGAAAAATGTTGACATAGGAACATTGGGGATAAAAGCGAATGGAATGGATAAATGGAAAGCTGGGTAAAAATGGTTTATGGTTGCAGCTAGCTTAAGAACTACTAAGTCATGTTACGCACAAGCTTCTTAATAGATGTTATGTTACGCACGACGATGCGGCATGGTTTAATAACACATTTGCAATTCTTTGCTACGCTTTGCACCTAAAAAAACAAAGCTATGCTTTGAACTCCAAGTGTTACTTTGAATTCTGAATCATGCCAATTTTTTTACTTCGCCCGAAATGATATCTATTGAAAAGTGTTATGCGTAACATTATCTACTAAAATAAGTTCACTTAGGGATGCCGCAGAAAATATACTTCAAACGTTCAGGATTTCGGATTTTAGTAAAATGGTGGGCAAAAAAAAACTGCCCACCCTACATTGATTTCTCATAATCCGAAAACTTGAACCTCGAAAGCACTATTAACAAATAGTATTTCTTAAAGAAATGCTATTTGTAGCAATTTCTATCGTATTTCATGTATGTTATTTTTCCATTTTTTATTCTTTATGTGCAAGGTGTTCTAAATTTTGTCTGGATTTGACTAAACCGTCCATTTTGTTTTTGAGTTCTAAATTACGGTTTTCTAACTCTTCGTTTCTGGCTTTGAGTTGGCTTTGTAAATGAACGAGTTTTAAGTGAGTATGAATTCGTGCTAAGACTTCTTGGTTTTGAAATGGTTTGGTAATGTAATCGACTCCACCTACTTCAAAAGCGGTTACTTTATCTTTTGCATTTGCTAAGGCACTCATAAAAATCACCGGAATATCTTGAGTTTGTGAGTCAGCTTTGAGGCGACGACAGGTTTCATAACCATCTATACCAGGCATCATGATATCTAATAAAATTAAGTGGGGATGGTGTTGTTTAATCATGTTTAAAGCTGCTTCACCATTTGATGCCATAGAGATTTCAAAGTGATTTTTGGTTAATATATGAGAGAGTAAACGGGCATTGACCGTCGTATCATCAACAATCAAAATATGCGGTGATGATGGCATTTTTAGGCTTAAAATCTTTTGACAACGTTCCTGATAAACTCGTGCTGTTTTATCGTTTTCGTTGATTTGTAAGACTTTTTCAAAAAAAGGTACTGCATCTTCATATTGTCCCCAGTGGTAAAGTACGAAACCTTCTTCAAAATCATTACGGCTTTGATCTTTGAGTGCGACGATCTCAGAGGAATCTGCATCGTAAATTTCATAAACTGTGATGACTTCTGATTTGCCTTTTACTTTCACAGCATCAATGACACGAATATGGTATTCCAACGGATCGGCTAATTTCAGATAAGTTTGTTCGGTAATTAATAAAGGTGTTCCGTAGATTTTGGTTAAACCTTCTATTCGTGATGCTAAGTTAACGGCATCTGAAATGACGGTTCCATCCATGCGATTTTTACCGCCAACAGTACCTAACATCAAAGGGCCGCTATGGATGCCAATACCAATTTTAAGCGGTGATAAATCATCAGCGTTTTGGCAAGTTTCGTTGTAGGTAACTAGTTGTTTTAACATGGCAATGCTTGCTTGTATGGCATCGTCCGCATGAGTTGGAAATAGGGCCATAATCGCATCACCAATGTATTTGTCAATAAATCCATTGTATTTATCAATAATGGGTTCCATTTGACTTAAATAATCATTGATGAAATTAAAATTTTCCTGTGGACTCATATTTTCCGAAAGGGCTGTAAATGAGCGAATATCGGAAAACATCACGGTCATATTTTTTTCAACACAGTTGCCTAACGCTATATGGTCATATTCTTCTAAATTTAACAGTTTAAGAAATTGAACGGGTACAAATTTATGAAAAGTAGCAACTTTTCTTTCCAGTTCTTTATTTTTGGAAATGATTTGTTTATCTTGAAAATAACTTTTAATCGCTTCTGAAACGGTCAATACAAGGTCTTCAGTATTCCACGGTTTGGCAATGTAGCGATAGAGTTTGGCATTTTTTATCGCGTTAGCAACTGCTGCGATATCGGCTTGCCCAGTCAACATGACTTTGAGGGTTGTCGGTGAAATAAGATGAATACGTTTTAGCAATTCATCGCCTTTGATATCAGGCATAATATAGTCAGAGATAACTAAAGGAATTTCATAGTTATCTTCTAACAATTCCGCCACTAATTCTAATGCTTCTTCACCACCCTCTGCTGTTTCAATAAGATATTGATCTGAAAGTGCTTGTTTAAGTTCTATTTTCAGACTATCAAGTATCGTTTGTTCATCATCGACGCATAAAATAACCACTTGGCTCATCATTTTGTTAAACCAGTTTGAATGGTTTCAATTAATTCTTTTGCATTCCAAGGTTTCTGTAGGCAATGATGCAATTGGGCTTTGTCTTGGGCCCGTTCAACGGCATCATCATCTGCTTGTCCGGTCAACATTACTTTAGAAATCTCTGGATATTTTTCATGGACCGAAATAAGGAATTCATCTCCCTTCATGCCTGGCATTAGCCAGTCAGAGACAATCACAATAATTTTTGTACCTTCTTCGTGTAATTATTCAATAATTTCAAATGCTTCATTAGTATTTTCTACAATAATTTTGTAGAAATACTATTCACCAAATGCTTGTTTTAATTGTATTTTAAGGCTATCTAACCCTACTATTTCATCATCTACACATAGAATCACCGGTTTAGACATATTCTATTCTTTAATTAAGGAATGAGGATTAAATAAAACCCGAAACTAAACCTGCCAGGTTTTAAAAACCTGGCAGGTTTGGACATTTGAATTTTGGAAGTTTGTTGGTGAGTTTGTCGAACCATTAAATCCTCATTCCTAGGCGGTTGCTGGAAAATAATATACCCAAAAATTCTTTCTAACCCCCTGTTTCGACTTTGCGATACACTGAGTTAGTGGGGATTTTATTTTCCCGCAACTGCCCTAAGTGAAAATTGGAAATTGGAAATTGGAAATTGGAAATTGGAAATCGCAAATAAATAACCATATTGTTGTCGTTTTGAGCCAAAAGAGAAATGTTTAGGGATAGTCACGAAATAACTTCCCGGTTTTAGGTTAACCACCCCCTAACCCCCTCCTTTGTAAGGCGGGGGAACTCCCCTCTTTGCTAAGGAGGGGTAGGGGGAGGTTTTTTGTAAGTTATTTCGTATTCATTCCTTAGGGATCTGCGGGAAAATAAAATCCCCTACCCCTATTTTTCTAAGGGGAATCCAACAGTGGGTAATTCCCCCATTGTTTGGAGTTTTAGGTAAGGATTTTTTGATATATTATTTTCACGCATAGTTCTTATCACACTAACATATTTCTAAGCGAAGCTCGAAATAGTTATTCATTCATCATTCCCAATCAACAATTAACAATTAGCAATTAACAATTTTACTTTTCATCTGTGGGAAGTAATATAGTAAATGTTGTTTTTCCAGGAATACTTTCAAATATTATTCTACCATCATGTTTATCAATAATTTTTCTTACAATATCTAATCCTAAACCGCTACCTTCACCCGCAGACTTGGTGGTAAAAAATGGCTCAAAAATTTTTGGTTTAATTTCATCAGAAATTCCGATACCACTATCTGTAATACTTATAATGGCTTCGTTGTCTTTTTTAACCACATCAATTTGTAAAGTACCTTTTGAATTCATAGCTTGTAAAGCATTGTGAATTAAATTAGTCCAAACTTGATTAAGTTCATCAGGATAACATAGCACTAATGGTAGTTCAGCATAATTTTTGATAACTTCAATTTGTTTAAGTTGATTGTGATAAAGGATTAGAACAGTTTCAAGGCTTTCAAGAATATTTGTCGGTATTTTTTGACCAGTTGAACCATAATGAGCAAAGCTCTTCAACGCAAATACCACTTTGTTAGCACGCTCAGAAGCCATTATGATAGTTTGGGCACTTTTTTGTAAACTGGCTAGTTGATATGCTGTGCTTAAAATTTTTTTACTTTCCGAATCTTTTAAAAGTGGTAAAAATGCTTCCAAGTTTTTGTGAATTCCCATTTCTACCAATGTATCGGCAATTTTTATAGCATCCTCAATCGCATGTTCTTCTAATTGACTAACTAAAGCGCGTCGATATTGACGTTTTTCTTTAGAAGATAGTGTTTCAGGTGAATTTGATTGTTTAACTAAGGTAAAAAATTTTAGTTGGCGATCTTCTGAAAGTAATTTGAAAAATGTAGGCAATTTTTCTAAATGTTGAGTTAAAAAAGTCGTAATGTTTTCAATGGAAGAACGAATGGCTCCTAAGGGTGTATTAATTTCATGAGCGACACCAGCAATCAATTGGCCCAGCGTGGCCATTTTTTCTGAGTGAATCAGTTCTTGTTGGGTGGCTTTAAGGTCTTCAAGTGCCTTTGATAATTCCTCGGTACGTTCTTGTAACGTCGAATTCATTTCCATGAGTGCTTCATTTTGTTCCTCAAGGAGTTGGTCCTTAAAATAACTTTTAACCGCTTCATAAACGGTCAAAACTAAATCTTCACGTTCCCAAGGTTTAGGAATATAACGATATAAATTAGCTTCATTAACTGCATTAACAACCGCTTCTGTATTGATTTGTCCCGTCAATAAAATTTTAAATGTTTTTGGAGAAATGGCATGGATATGTTTTAAAAGTTCATTACCAGGTATATCAGGCATCAAATAATCAGAAATAACTAATGGAATGTCATAGCCATTCTCCAATAACTCTTCAAATAATGCTAACGCATCTCCTCCATCTTCTGCTGTCTCAATAAGGTATTCTTCTCCCAAAGCGTCCATCAGTTCCATTTGAAGACTACTGAGAACAGTTTTATCGTCATCAACACAAACAATTACCGGTTTTTTCACAATTTTTCTAAACCTTGTTTCAGAGTTTCCACCAATTCCTTTTCACTCCAAGGTTTGTAGATGCAACGATGGAGTTTGGCATGTTGTTTAGCACGTTCAAGAGCCGCTTCATCAGCTTGTCCTGAAAGTAAGATTTTAATCATCTGAGGAAATTTTTCATGGACGCGAATAAGTAATTCATCACCTTTGATGCCAGGCATTAACCAATCAGAGATAATTCCAACCACTTTTAAACCTTCCTCGTTTAATTCATCAAGTAATTCGAGGGCATCTTCAGCATTTTCGGCAAATTCATAAAGATAATTGTCACCAAATGCGTCTTCAAGTTGTCGTAAAAGACTATCTAATATTAGCCTTTCATCATCTACACATAAAATAACCGCTTGAGACATTTATTTTTCTCCCGTCCATTATTAATTTCCTATCGTTTTTTTAAATATTTTTTTAAAACTGCCAAGATCAAGGTGAGAAAAGGGAATTTTGAAATGATACGCATGAGAAATTTGGTGCGTAACATGAGTTATTCATAAAAAAATAAAAAACAACATATATTATTTAAAATAGTATCATACGCAAAAATTAATACCAATTTTTTATTGAAATTCATTTTTTGTACAAAGCTAAGGACTCTGGATTTTATCACTTCCAAAATTTGAACGCTCAAACCTGTCAGGTTTAGTTTCGTATGTTGTTAAATCCTGAGTCCTAAGCAAAGATTTGTTAATTTTTTAATGAAAGATGCAATGAACCTATCCCACTATTCCATAAGTCATTGATTTATAATTATTCATAAAATCGTTGATATTTGCTTTATGATGTTAATTTCTCATCAATTTTTATACTCTTTTTATACTCTGAAAATGAATAGTGGGATAGGTTCATAATTTGGACAATGGCTTTATAAACAAGTTTAATTTCTATGTGAAAAAATCGGAAGAAATGGAGGAATTCAAAGAAAGTCTAGGAATGGAAGTAATTGAAGTAATTGTAATTGTTAACTAATTATAAATGTTGGTATTGGATAAACTTATGCGAGAACCATTTAGGCGAGATTGAATTCCAAAATTTATTTTGGATGAGGGGAAATGGTAAGGGATACCGCAGAAAATAACTTACACACCTATTATAGCAATTCCCGATTAAATAAAGTACAATTAATCTAGTTTAAGTTATTCATAAATTAAATAAAAAACGCTATAACGCTGTAACGTATTAAACGCAAAAATGCTATAACAAATAGTATTTCTTTAAGAAATACTATTTGTAGCTATTTCTATGGTTGGCGGTTGATGAGCCTGTCGAATCATGAGCTTGCGGTCCCTGAGCCTGTCGAAGGGTCGAACCATTTCAAAACACGTATTTTATTGACTGCCTGGTCCCTAAATTTTTATAAAGAATGGCCTTAAAGGACTTTTTAAGTCATTTCAAACATCAAAGCCCCAATCTCGGACTTTTAGAGTCCAAAGCAGGGGGCTTTGGATTCATCTTGTTATAGTTTCAGTTGTACCGTGTAGCCTGGCTGATTACTTGGATGATCGGTTTTTGTAAACACAGCGCGATCATTTTTGAGTGCGATGACATCAAAGAAAGGTTTGAAGCGTTCTTCAGAAATTTCAAACGCTTGTAAAAATTTATTGAACAATACTTGCTCTTCCGATGCTGCTTCTCCATCTGAGAGAGAGGAATCAAGCATATTCGTCAACACACACATTTTTTGTGCATCAGTCAGTAACGGTGTCACTTCCGCTAAAAATGTATCTATTGAGTTCTTTTGATAATATCTAAATGCACGATCTAAGAGTTGTTGGTTGTTAGCACCAACACCAATTGTACCACCACTCTCTTCTCCGCCCAAAACCGATAACAATTGTCCAACTTCTTCATTTTCAACTTTACCATCGGCACCTATCATATAGATAAGTGAAGTAGCGAATGCGAAGTGGGGAGTCATTTCTTCACTATCGCCTTTGAACATATCAAATAATCCCATTTTTCGATGACCTCTTTATTGTTGAATGGTGTAATTAGGTGATTTCCAGGAAAAATTATACTGCTGTTTGAGCGTCACAGTGCTATGAGCGGTTGGCGGTTGATGAATTTGTCGAACCAGACTTGTCGAACCATGTTGAGGCAGTTCTTGCGATTGCTTTCAACATGGTTCGATCCTTCGACAAGCTGGACCGAACTCATGATTTGATAATTGCCAACCGCTCAGGCAACACTTCGACAAGCTCAGTGCAAGCGATTCTCGGTATATTCATTTCTGGAAACCGTCTTAAAAGTAAGGAATTTGAATACCCAAATAAATTTTAGGACTCCAATCCAAAATAAATTTTAGATACTTTTAGGAGTCAATAATTTATTTTGGAATGAAACTCTTTTGTCAAGATAACAGAAAATTTTTTAACAATTATCTACTTGCAACTTTCCCTTCTTGATTTCTGCTTTCCTCTATTTCCGATTCTTTTTTCTCTTTTAAATCAGTTTTCTCTTTTAAATCAGTTAGAATTAAAATATCATAAAAACGTCGGATATTTTTAACAAATTTAACCGGCTCTTCTCCTCTGGCCTTACCATATTTGGTCTGTTTGTACCAACGTGGTTTGGCTAATTTTGGCAAATGCTTTTCGACATCTGTCCAACGATCAAGATTACCACCTAGCTGTTTGGTGAGTTTTCGTGCATCTCTCAAATGTCCTAATCCAACATTATAGGCTGCTAGAGTAAACCAAATTCTATCAGGTTCTTGAATATGTTTAGGAAGACGTTTTTTGAGTGCCACAAAATATTTGGTGCCACCTTGAATGCTTTGATAAGGGTCCTGCCGATTCTTAACACCCATTTCTTCAGCCGTTGATTGGGTGAGCATCATTAAACCTCTTACTCCGGTCCCAGAAACCGCTTTTGGGTTCCATTTAGATTCTTGATAGCTTATGGCTGCCAATAAACGCCAATCTAAATCATAATGATTGGCCATTTTTTCAAAATAATCTTGGTATAAGGGCAAACGCTTCTTAATACGACGGATAAAAGCACGAATATTAACATAGTTGAAGTCTTTGTCCTTCAAGTGTCCATAGTAGCGTTTTCTGAGTTGTTCTAATTCTCCCTGTTGTTGTAGCTGATTAAAAAATTTAATCGCTGCCAGATAAAGACTATTATCGCTACTTTGTGGAAAAGCCCAAGCTAACTGATAAGTGTGGGGTAAAGTAAAACCAATTTGTAATTTCGGATAAAGAAGTCGCATATAGGCCAATTCATTAGAATTGACTAGCGCGTAAAGCATCTTTTTTTCCCCCACCTCTTTGATTAAATCAATGGCTTGTGGGTTTTTTTCCCAAGTGAGTTGTGGATATTTGGTTCTTAATGCTTTAAGTTTATCAATTTGATGACTCCCTGTTAGAATATTTAACTGATGATGACTGGTTAAATCTGCTAAACGAGTCGGTGGAGATAAGGAATCTCTATGGTAAACCATTTTTTGTATCACATCTTGATAAGGGGGACCAAAACGGACTAAGGACTGACGCTCTGGTGTTACAACTAAACCCGCAGCTGCAAAATGGACTTTTTGATTAATGACCGCTTGTAAAATTTCATTCGTATTATCGGCAGTTAATACACGTAACTTAACACCTAATTCTTTTGCAAAACGTTTAGCTAATTCGTATTCAAATCCTACCGCTTGACTGTTTAAATCTTCATAATAAGTAGTGGGCCCATAACGGGTAATCATTTGCAATTCGGTAGCTTTAATTTGTTCCAACAACGTACTTTCTTCTTTTGGATAGAGAATAACGATGAGTCCTAAAAAAATGGTTCCTAAAAATTTCATCTCTGTTACCCCATCATCAAGCATTGATAATTGAAAAATGAGTTATTTAACTCAAATATTTTACAAACAATTTTAAAATTTCCATTTCTAACAAATACTATATTCTTATATAACAAATAGATATTGGTTTCAAATTCAATTAAATTGTGGGATGTTGCTCATTTAGGTATCAAAAATAATAGCCAACTATATTGTTTATATTGGTTTGAAGTACAAAATTTATTTTGGAACAATCGTTAGGTATTCATGATTTTTTATAACCTATTGATTATTTATTGTAGGTCGGGTTAACGAAGTGTAACCCGACAAAAGCCTATACCAGTTTATCTACCAGCAAGAATTTAGAAATTCCGAACACCGATGTTTGAATCAATATAACTAACCAAGAGCCTTAAAAATAGCATCCCGAATGCCTTCTACCTTGCCAATACCTTCAATCGGCACATACTTAGGGGCATTAGCACTACCATCATTGGCCCACTTAGAATAATAGGCTACCAACGGTTCAGTTTGTTCATGATAAACTTTAAGGCGTTTTTTGACCGTTTCTTCTTGATCATCATCGCGTTGAATCAAATCTTCGCCAGTGACATCATCTTTACCTTCCACCTTGGGCGGATTATATAAAATGTGGTAGGTTCGCCCAGAAGCTAAATGGGCACGCCGTCCACTCATACGCTTAACGATTTCATTATCATCAACAGCAATTTCAACCACATAGTCAATATCGACCCCAGCTTCTTTCATAGCATCCGCTTGTGGGATAGTACGTGGAAATCCATCAAACAAAAAGCCGTTAACACAATCAGACTCTTTGATACGGTCTTTCACCAAACCAATGATGATCTCATCTGAAACCAGGCCCCCTTCATCCATGATTTTTTTAGCCGCTAAACCGAGAGGAGTCCCAGCCTTAACAGCAGCACGTAACATATCGCCAGTGGAAATTTGTGGAATACCATATTTTTCTTTGATGTAAGTGGCTTGAGTGCCTTTGCCCGCGCCTGGGCCTCCCAATAAGATTAAACGCATAAAACAATCTCCGTTTTTAGTAAAGATGGTATTAATGAAGAATTTCGCCTACGGCGAATAGTGAATAGTTAATGGCGAATAAAACATAAAAATCGCCTCTCCACTCTCCATTAGGAACGTAGCAGAAAATCATTTACGCACGTAAAACAAATGCTATTTCTTTAAGAAATAGTATTTGTAAAGACCAAAAGTTACTTTGTTGATCTCGCTTCGTTCCAAACGAAGTTTCACTATTTGCTAATTAACATTCTTGCTTTTTAATAACTCATGTTACACACAATGCTTCCAAAAAGCTTGATTCTTGATTTCAAGAAAAATCTTTCCTAACTGAGGCTATTTTTTAGAACCACGATCTCTCCCTCCCCCTAACCCCCTCCCGCTGGGAGGGGGGACCGCACCGTGGAATTTTCTAT
>Ga0233403_10000530_pt1 | contig 18061 bp, 12 predicted proteins | sample Na_oxic_1_MG_FD_179866 | JGI IMG/M metagenome (GOLD analysis project Ga0233403, IMG submission 179866) | Seawater microbial communities from Saanich Inlet, British Columbia, Canada - Na_oxic_1_MG | ecosystem: Environmental > Aquatic > Marine > Inlet | place: Canada: British Columbia | collected...
TGCGTGGTGCTTTCGAGTCCTTCACTGCCGATGCGGATCAGATTTATCCTGGGTGGCGTGAAAAACTGGGTGTAAAGTGAATAGGTACCATCAAATTATGAAATTGAAAGCACGGTAAATTATGATGAATGGTTTGATGGCATGAAGACCGAACATCTAAGGCAAGAGTCGTGACTATAGAAGTTCAGAAAAATAACTACGTGCGTTAAACCTGTCAGGTCTTCGAGACCTGACAGGTTTTTGGAAGTCAATTGACCGAGGATTTGTCTAAATTGCGCTTTACCTTCGGCGGCGGCTTGTGGATTTACTACACCATTCGTGATTCCCGTACCAAAGAGATTTTTGATGAATTGGAGTAAACCATGAAGACGAGAAAAATTGACCTTGCTGAATACCTTAAAACTGACGAAGACATCCATGAATTTCTCAAAGAGGCTTCTGCGACCTATACGCTTGCGGAAATCACTCATGCCCTGAACACTACAACCCGTGCATAAAGGTATGACCGAAATCGCTAAACAAGCCGGTTACCCGCACCAGCAAGCGTAGCAAGCGTAGGGTGGGTAGAGCGATAGCGAAACCCACGCACTGGCAAAAATTATCAAAACTGTCGTCAGTGAAAAGGTGGGTTTCGTACCTTTAGCCCATATGCATCAAGGCAAGTTTTGTGTGTGTCCTCCCATTTCTTTGATTTATATCAGATATTATGATGATTAGGTTTTGCTTTATGTGGGTATTTTTTCATTGACAAATTAAACCGCAATAGATTGACTTTTGGTTCCATAATACCCAATATAAACCCAGTTCAGAGCTGGTTATAGGTGCTTTGTCGTGGATTCGCATGGAAAAAAGCAACCACGCAAAAAGCTTACCTTGATGCGAATGACCTCTACCCACCCTATGCTTCAATGCCATTAAGTTAAGCTTTGGAATCCAAACCTTCAGATTTGGAAATATTTTATTTTAATGCGAATAGTCCAAATCTAAAGGTTTGGACTCCAACAAATATTCCTTAACTTAATGGCATTGACCCTATGCTTGCTATCCTGCCCAAGCTTTCAAAAAGCAACAACAGTTCCGTTGAAAAAATGGTGGGTTTCCATTTCATTACTACCCACCCTACATACTGCTCAAGCTTTCAAAAAGCAACAACAGTTCCGTTGAAAAATGGTGGCTTTCCATTTCATTACTACCCACCCTACTACTCTATGCACACATCTTTTAAATGCCCATATCCGCCTTAGAATAAATTCTAAGGCTAAGAAAGTCGGTTGAAACCGACTACTTATGATGGCATTTTGAGTCGGTTTTAAGCGACTTGAGCTTTTAGCATGGAAATTGATTTCCATGCGGTTTGGAACTTATGTGCATAGAGTAGCCCTACATATCGAGCCTATCACCAAATTTTAATAGGATACCTAATTAACACTAGTACGATGAAAAATAAATGGCTAGAATTGAAAAAGATGAAGATCGCGAAAATCGAATTGACATGGAAGTTGTGGTTGATGCGTATGACAGTGAAGAAAGAGCAATGGGATGGTACTATTATGTTGCTGATAACTGCAATTTTTCATTCAAGGCAACATGCACTTCAGAAAGAAGAACATCGCCTTTAACGTTGAATGAAGAAGTAGAAGTGTTGGACATAGCATCAACAGAAGAATGCGCGTCTGAAATGTTTGTAAATATAAAATTCAACAAGCGTAAGTTAGCCGTGCCATTATCTCAATTGATTGCCATTGATACAGATAACGAAACACGCAAAATAATCGAAGATTGGCATTATTGGGTTAAAAGAGAATATGAATTTTAATCAGGGAAAAACCTGACAGGTTTTGGAAATCTATCAGGTTTGATTCAGTTAAGGAACAGTCACAAAATAATTTGGACATTTATATTGCACGCGGGCATTAAACTTTTATGTAGGGCGGATATGTCTTTTTCTTGCCCACCGCCTCATTGAAAAAAAGTTCAGTTTGTTACAGCAAAGAGTATAGCAGTATACAAATAAAATTAGCTAGTTTGCTCATCCAAATATTTACCTTATGTTTCACATAAGGCTATTCATGTTGGGAGCCGTAGGTGTTATGAATTTTCAACCCAAAAAGACTTAAATATGAATAGCCACCGATGAAATCGGTGCAACTCTTAATTAAAAGGATACAATAATGCATACCAGGATAAAAAAAACGCCCATATCAATTGGGCTTGAATCATCTACTGCCCTAAAGGCGAACCTAAAAGAAACCGCAGTTAAAGGAGTCGAAATCGATCCTGCGTTTTTTATTCTGCGTGAACCCATCAATTCTTATGGTGGCATACTCAAAATGCTTAACAAGCTATTGTCTGAGTTACACCACCCCTATCGAAATTGGCGTTTGGTTTTACCGGAATTACGCAGCTTTGTGCTGAAAAACCTGCCACGCTATCTTAGTCATCCACAAGGAACACATTGTGTTTATTTGTTCTTCACAATATTTTTGGAAGCGATGGATGATGAGGGCAAACAACTTCCGCCCGAAGAAACCGCCGAAGCAATTGGTGCTTATTTGGACCGACTCGTCAATCTGCTCAGTACAACACAATTAGCAGATTATAGCAACACGATCACGGAAATTTTTCAATTATTGAGCAAATTACCTGATGAAAAATTGCTTTTGCTCGCACGTATTTATCATCCATTGATGCGAACATTAAATGAGTTGTTAATTAAGTTTGACAATACTGAACCGGCTGGCATTGATTGGAAAGTATTAGGTGATTTTGCCTATTGTATGCTTGATAACACTTATCGTTATTGGTTAACACAAAACGATCCCACAGTCTATCATTGCCCTGGTATGCCATCGCTTGAAGCAATTTCCCATAGTGCTATACAGGCGCATCTCAACACGTTGCAGGAACTGAAAGAAGAAGGAATGCCACGGGAATTTTTATCTAAAGTCTCCCGTCTGCCTTATTATATGGAGATTGTCAAAGCGTATCAACGTATTGGAGATAAATTAAAAACGATCTCTGCCGAGGAAGGCGAAGCCCTAGAAAATTTAAAACTCACCTATTTGTTTCGCATGATGGAAACAGAGGGGCTTTTGATGCTTCATGAAAGTACCCTCAAGGATATTAATCGTGTTTTACTGCAAATGGTGCGCCGTCAAACTTATGAAGAGATAGAAGAATTTTTTTTGAAGACTTTTCAATTTCTTAAGAACAATGTGGAAAAATATCCCGAGACGGCTCTGCAATTGATCAAAACACTCGGTATTGAGATCCATAAACGCAATAATAGCCGAATGGTTGAAGCCTTTTTAGGGCAAACGGTCCGCTTTGGTTTTCAATACAGCCATGTGAGTGGTTTCACTCGCGAATGGCAACCCATTGACAATCCCGCGCATATTGTTAATATTCGCGTTTGGCTGGCTCTGATTGTGCAAAATCCTGAATGGTTTGACACTTTACTATCAGCTTTAATCATTAATATCAAACTAACCGGCACTTGCATCCGTGATACCGATTTATTCCAAAAGGAAGTCACTCGACTGCTAAATAGCAATATTTCCCCTGTTTATAATCTGGTAAAGCAACTTGCCAAATTATTGCCTGTTTATTATAACGACATCGGTGCAGAAGGGTTATTACGCGAAGTTTCAACTGAGCTTGATGAAATCACCCAACGTCAAGATCATTTAGTTCACTTCCTACGTAAACAATGTCATGTCGAAAGCAATAACCGGATCGTCGATTTCATGCAAGCTGTATTTGCCTTTTGGCGTACTGCGGATAAGGCGCAGATAGCTGATTTTGTTCCACCTTCAGTGTTGGCGCAAACTGATTCAACTGGACCATACATCGAATCTGTTCATGGAATTACCCAGGCACTTTTTGCAGCGCAAGGCATAACCAATGAAGAAGAATTATTGCAATGTCCCTTAGCTGAAACAGAGCAAGTCATTCAAGGACTTAGTGCTTACCCAGAACAGGAAAAGCGGCGCGTATTCCTTATGATACGTATGTATCATCTGCTCAACCTAAAATACAATCTGGGCTTCCAAGGAATCCAAGAACAATTAGTCGCAGCTAAAGAACTTGGGCTGCCGGATATGCAACCCGTCTTGGATATATTACAACAGGATGATCCTTACCAATGTCTCAATGTGCTTATCGAAGCAATGGAAAACTTGCAAAAGATCATCCTAAGTCAGGAAGTCTTTGATATATCAGAAGATGTTTTGCAAAAACGTCACGTCACCACCGATATTCCCTCTGTTTATGGTTATTATCGTGAACGGAAATTTGACGCTTTAAGTCTGTCATTCCGGTTAGAAAATCTTGCCAACGTCTATTTGGAAAAGCTGATAGAAGAATTAAATCCTGGCTTACTAACCAGAGGTAATCTTTACAAGGTCATAAAAGCCTTAAAACTCTTTCTCCGAGCATTAGCAGTTAATGGTATCGCATCAAGGCGATTTGTGCATTTAGTTGATGTGCTAGAACGCTCGCTAGAAGTGAAAGGATTTAATTATCGGCAGTATATTGATTTGTTCCGGAGTATGTCGGAAGCACTCAAAGATATCATCTACACCTATTATACGGGTCATCACCGTAACAATTTGGCAATGATTCTGCCATCCTTAAACAAAAGCACCTTATTGTCGCGCTATGCTTCCCAATTTATTGATGGTGATTTGAAATGCAATTTGAGCCGCATTTCCGAAAGCTTTGAGCGTGATCTGATTGCTGAAACACCTGGACTACAAGCGATGGATAACTATATCACTCGCGCTTATCAGATTTTAAGTGACCAAGGTACTCGCTTGCGTGGTACGGCTTTGGATTTGCTCATGCTCTATGATCCGGATAAACTGTTTTGCTCTATCCATAACCCCAACCCTTTGAATGATGATGCTATCCATTTAGGTAATAAGGGATTTCATTTAACGCACTTGGTTAAGCATGGTGTCAAGGTCCCACCCGGCGTTGTTTTGACGACAGAGTTTTTCCGCTATGAAAAAGTCGTCCGTGGCTATCCACCGGCTTGGCGAGATTTTGTGGAGAAATTGCACCAACAATTGGCTATTATTGAAAAACAGACCGGTCGGCAATTTGGTTCTACAGAAAATCCCCTGTTAATTTCCGTGCGTAGCGGCGCATTGATCTCGATGCCGGGCATGATGTCCACCATCCACAACTTAGGAATTAACCCGGAAATTGTGCAAGGTATAGCCAAGCAAACTGGCAACGCTAAATTTGCATGGGATACTTATCGACGCTTTATCCATGCTTGGGGAATGGCATCAGGAATGGGCAGAGAACCGTTTCATACGCTGATAACTGATGCCAAAAAACGGTACGGTGTAGCCAAGAAAAAGGACTTTAGCACTGAACAAATGAAGAAACTTGCTTTTGCCTATCACCGGGTAGTGGAAGAGCATGGTGTTTATGTTCCAGAAGATCCATTGATGCAATTATTAGATGCGACCGGCTATGTTCTTGATTCGTGGAATGAGCCAAAGGCAAATGAATTTCGGCGCTTAATGGATATTTCTGATGCTTGGGGAACATCGGTATTGCTTCAAGCGATGGTATTCGGCAATCTCAGTCAAGAATCCGGTACAGGTGTTGTCTTTACTTCTTACCCGCGTCGCAATTTGAGTCGAGTCACGCTATGGGGAGATTATATGCCGGGTAATCAGGGGGAAGATATCGTAGGTGGAGTGATCTCTACTTTACCTATTTCCATTGAACAGAGCGAAGTAGATGGTCGTCCTAAGGAACTCAGTTTGGAAGTTTGTTTTCCTGAAATTTACCAATCCTTGTTAAAACTCTCCCGCCACTTGATTTATGAAGAACACTGGAATAATCAAGAAATTGAGTTTACTTTTCAAGGACCGTCGGCAGATTCATTATATTTGTTACAGACAAGGGACATGGTAACTGCAAAGCAGAAAGACGTACCCATGTTTAGCCAAACACCAGAACTCAGTCCCAGTATTTTGGCTCGTGGTATGGGTGTTTATGGTGGCGCATTAAGTGGCTTGGCGGTATTTAATGGAGACAATATTGTTCAACTTCGTAAGCAAGAGCCAAATAAGGCACTCATCCTGATTCGTTCAGATACGGTCCCCGAGGATATTAGCGAAATATCAGCAACTGAAGGCTTGCTGACGGCGCGGGGTGGACAAACTTCCCACGCATCTATTGTGACTATCCGTTTACAAAAAACCTGCGTGGTTGGCTGTGAAGCAATGGTTGTTTCAGAAGCGGAAGGACGTTGTACTATTAAAAATACGGTTATCAATGTGGGTGATGAGATCAGTATTGATGGGCGTACTGGTTTGGTATTAAAGGGCAGTCATCCAACTGAACAAATAGATACATAAGTAAGTTTTATTAGATCTGACAGGTTTCAAAAACCTGTCAGCGTTTTTATATTTTTATTTTAACATCAAGAGGAGAAGTCAATTGGCAACACAAAATGGCGAATTAGGCATATTGGGCATCAATGGTATGGGTCGTATCGGCAAACTATCATTGTGGCACCACGTTTCCCGTAAGGCTTTTAGCGAACTTGTGGTTAATCTTGGGCGTGAATCCGGCAAGGGCTTGCAGGATATTGCCACTTTTATCGAAAAGGATAGCAGTTATGGTCGCCTTGGCAACTATCTTTACGGCGTTAACGCGCCAACTCGTTTGATAGAGAATTTGGATGAAGCCACTGGCACGATGATTATTGATGGTGTGAAAGTCAAAGTTTTACGCTCGGCGCGTAACCCCAAAGATATTGGTTGGGGAGAAAATGGGGCGCGACTGGTAGTCGATACCACAGGTGCGTTTGCAGATCCCACCGTGCAAGGCGATAGTCCCAAAGGCGCATTACGAGGACATTTAGATGCGGGCGCGGAAGTAGTGATTTTGTCGGCACCCTTTAAGATCAAAGACAAAGCACTCAAGATGCCAGACGATGCGATAACAACTGTGATGGGTATCAACGATGAAGATTTTGATCCACGGCAACATAAAGTGCTTTCGGCTGCATCCTGTACCACGACTTGTTTATCTCACATGATGAAACCATTGATTGATCATTTGGGAGCCGATGAGATTCTTTCCGCCTCTATGGTAACGGTGCATGCAACGACTTCTAGCCAAAATGTTTTAGATGCAGTACCAAAGGCGGGTGCCAGCGATTTACGGAAAAGCCGTAGCGTGATGAATAATATTATCCTCACCAGTACCGGGGCAGCGGAAGCACTTAAATTAGTGATTCCAGAAATGGCTGGTATCGGTTTTATGGCTGAGTCAGTGCGTATTCCGACTTCTTCTGGTTCATTGGTTATCTTAACGCTCAATCTCCAGGCAGGGGAGCCGGAGCGTACCATTCGACGCGCTGAGATCAACAACATTTACAAAACTGCAGCAGAAGGGGCTTACAAAGGCTACATCGTTTATTCTGAAGAACAGAATGTTTCATCCGATATTGTTGGCTTTCCACAAGCCGCAACGATCATTGAGGCGCGTGAAAACCATACGCGAACTGCGATGATGCGTGTTCAGGCGACTCATGATAGTGGGAATTTTTTAGAAGCTCCAGTCACACAAGCGGTTATTTTCGGCTGGTATGATAATGAATTGGGGAGTTATACTAATATGCTAGGTGAACGTACCGTTACTCTTGCGCGGAAACTGTTTTAAAGTCGATTTGAACCTGAAAATTTATAGAGATAAATGTCGGGTTACGTTTTTTTGCAGCGCAAAAAAATCTAACCCGACCTACCTGGCTTAAACTTTTATGTAGGGTGAGAGATAAATGTCGGGTTACGTTTTTTTGCAGCGCAAAAAAATCTAACCCGACCTACCTGGCTAATAGAGATACTTCATTCCGGTGCTGGGTTCGCACCATTTAAGGTTGTGAATACATTTTAATAAAATGCTTTCATATATTTTAATAAAGGTTAATGTTAATTGAACCTAACATAGTTGTCCATAATGACTGTATAATAAATGTGTTTTATCAAAATTGAGTGTAGTTGAAAATGGTTATAACGCTTCCTACCCACCTACATCTTTGTTTACCAGCATATTTTGATAAGATATCACTACAAAATTGCGCTCTAAGTGTTTAGGAACGTGCATGAAATAAGTTCGACAACTAAACCTGACAGGTTTTGGAAACCTGTCAGGTTTGATTCAACATACCGGGAAATTATTTCATGCACATTCCTTAGGTAAGTAATTTTAAAAAAGCTGTCAGGTAAGTAGGTATAAATCTTTTAACATTTTGAAAGCGTTAAAAATACTATTTTTTTAATAGTGTTTTTAAGAAAGTTAAAATACTTACCTACATACCATGTTTATTGTCAATTATTTTTTTCATTCACATTATAAGGAGAAAGCTTCAATGCGTTTAATTCTACTGGGTGGACCTGGTGCGGGAAAAGGTACTCAAGCCAATTACATCAAAGATAAATACATGATTCCACAAATCTCGACTGGAGATATGTTACGCGCCGCTGTGAAAGCCGGGACCCCACTCGGTTTAGCTGCAAAAAAAATCATGGATGAAGGGGGATTGGTGTCGGATGACATCATTATTGGCTTAGTCAAAGATCGTATTAAAGAGCCTGATTGTACCAATGGCTTTTTGTTTGACGGCTTTCCACGTACCATTCCACAAGCAGATGCCATGAAAGAGGCAGCTGTTGACATTGATTATGTGGTGGAAATTGCTGTCGCTGATGAAGAAATCATCAAGCGCATGAGTGGACGGCGGGTACATTTAAACTCCGGACGTACTTACCATGTTTTGTACAATCCGCCTCAAGTCGATGGCAAAGACGATGTCACGGCTGAAGATTTAATTCAACGCGATGATGATCAAGAAGAAACAGTTAGAAAACGCCTTCAAGTCTATCACGATCAAACCGAGCCGTTGATAGAATATTATTCCAAGTGGGCTGATAGTGGTGAAGCCAATGCGCCTAAATATGCGCGTATTATGGGTGTTGGTAAAGTCGAAGAAATTCGGGATGCCATTTTTAAGGCACTGAGTTGAGTTTTTAGAGTTTTGAAAAGATAAATCCTAGGATTTATGTATTTGGATTTACGCACTTGATTGTTTGAGTGCGTAAATTCTATAAGCTATGTCAGCTGTGGAATGACTAGCTTTTCGGCGGGTTATTGTCTTCTTGATGATCATCATGATTATCGTCATCATCGTCATCATCATGATGGTCATCTTCTTCTATATCTATTCTACACTCGCCATCCTCGCCTGTATCCGTGCTGCAATGGGCAATATTCAGACGATATTGAAGACTCGTTGAGGAGTCTTGATTACTGTTTTTATCTTTATCACAATCATCATAATCTTCAGCATTATCAGCAACATTCAAGCGGCATTGAAAATTTGTCATGCCATTAGCCAATTCGTTAGTATCAAGTTCTGCTGCTTGAATAATTGGTGATGATGCTGGTTGGATCATTGCTGAAACTGTGGTAGCGGTCAAGCTAAACATAGCGCAAATCGCTAACGTCAAAGATATCTTAGTCATTTTTACAATCCTTTAAAGGTAGTGGTTAAAAGTATATTCAAAAAACCTAACAGGTTTGAAAAATCTACTCAGGTTTAGACTCTACCAAAATATTATACACGATTAGTAAATAAAAACAAGCATATAAAATTTTTTTTGTTCATATTGGTAATTAGCTAAAATCTACTATCACTCAATTGATTTAATAATTATTTCACCCATTACCAATGTTAAAAGATTGATACTCAGCACGGGAACAAGCTGAACTTTTTTTCAATGAGGCGGTGGGCAAGAAAAAGATTTTAAGAGCCCAATATAAAAGTTTAAGTAAAGTTTAAGTTATGCCCGCGTGCAGTATATGTATGGAAAAAACCAAGTTTTTTGAAAAAACTTGGTTTCTAAAATGTTAAAATGCTTTTTCGTACATATTTATTAATTCAAGTTTGTAAAAATATATTGAATAAAATTGACACATTAAATTGATTTGATGTAAAATTTTATAAAATAATGATTTATACTGAATATTTTTAAAATCAGTAAAAATTAAATATTTATTGATTGATTAATTCATCTCTAACTTTTTAAGAGGCTCAATAATGGGACTTTTTGACATGTTTAAGGGCGATACTGAAGAAAAAACGCCTCATTTTGCTTTCGCAACATCGCTTGTTTATATGATAGGTGCCGATGGTAAAGTCGAAAACGAAGAAGTTGGACAATTACTTGCCGTTTTGGGTGGGGAAGAAAGCGGTGGCACCATTGGTGTCGGTGCTCAAAATCAGCGACTTTTGGATCGTGCCTTTAAGTATCAGCAAAACACCCCTGTAGATACATTTTTAGCTGAAGTCACACCAATGCTAACTGATGCACAAAGAATGTGCATTTTGGCGAATATACTTGACTCATCGCTTTCAGATGGAACAGCGGCACCTGAAGAGCAGGAGTTGTTTCAGAAATTTTTGGAAGCCTTTGATATTTCTGAAGAACGCTTCAAGCCTTTCTTTGATGTGATTGTGTTGAAAAATGATCGTTTAGTCTTTACTAAAACTGATCATCCAAGCAACCAACCTGGGCATACCGTACAATTGAAATTGTAGGCTGATTCATTTAAGTTTACTCTGTACTGGCACAAATTACGGTGTTCAGTATGGCTATTAATTGTTCCTTGTATAGATGTTCAGAAAAATAATTTCACCAGGGCGAACACTTATGTTCGCCCCTACGTTAAATATTTCATTGTAGGGGCAGACCACCGCGACTGCCCTTTGTGAAATTATTTATCTGAAAACCTATAGGGTGGATCGCATCGCGTCACCCTACCAATTTTTACCTAAAATCACCCACAATGTAAACCTTATGACGACTCGCGTATTTTTTCTCGAACGTGTTAATGATCATCTTCAGTACTTTAAACATATCAATCACACCTTGGAAAATGATGAGTGTTTTCAAAAAAATAGTAAGGAAGATGATTGTTTTAGAGGTACTAGCGATACTGAATGTAATTTAGGACGTTGGCTTTATGGTGAAGGCTCTGTAGAAATAAGTGCTTTAGCCAATTCTCAAATAGAGGCACTTTTTCGTAGCTTGTTTGAACCTCACACCCACTTTCATACGCTTAGCAAAGAAGCAATATATAAAAGACAGGCTGGTAATAAAGAAGGTGCGCGAGCTATGATTGTAGAAATGAAAGAAACTTCTAATCTTCTAACGAGTAAAATGCTGGAGTTAGAAACGCTTTTACAAAAAGAAGGGTTTGTTTAAATATAATTTTTCAGTTCCACCGATTTCATCGGTGGCTATTCATATTTTACACCGAAGGGGTTGGTGTGTCTGCCCTGAATAGTTACAAGGAAATAGTGTTTTTTACGCCTTACAAAATGTTAAAAAATTTATGCGCGTTATTAATAGGAACCATTTTGAATAAAAGCAACTGATAACTAATAATGTTATACCGATATCCAAACACTCCACATTTACCCTGGTCCGGCGGTATTACCAGACCGGACAAGGTATTAGCCAGCACTGCTAACTTCGAGGATCAAAACGTTGTTGTGACGATCAAGATGGACGGTGAAGTTTGGAATATGTATTCTGACTACTGCCACCCGCGCAGTTTAGATGGTCAACATCATCCCAGCCCCAAAGTTAGAAAAAGCCGAGATTGGGTTAAGCAAAAATGGGCGGGTATTAAACATGATATTCCTGCCGGCTGGCGAATTTGTGGTGAGAATATGTTTGCTAAACATTCTATACTTTATACTCATCTTAAATCCTATTTTCTAGCCTTTTCGATCTGGAATGAAGACAATATTTGTCTAACTTGGGATGAAACTATCGAATGGCTAGAACTGTTAAATCTTAAATCTGTTCCTGTCATTTATCGTGGTATTTATGATGAACAGCATATCCGCGCTTTGTGGGAAATGGATAACATGCGTGGTGAAGAAGGGTATGTCGTTAGAATCGACAAGCTCTTTTCCTATCCAGAATTTAGCAATAATATGGCAAAATTTGTTAGAGAAAATCATCTCCAAACCGATAAAAACTGGCTGTGGAGCGAATTGATATCCAACCATTTGAATGGATGAAAATTTGGAATTGGGGTAGAGAAAACCTGACAGGTTTTGGAAACCTGTCAGGTTTACACCACAATTATATAATATGTTTGGTACTAATTGTGATTTGTGTATTTATACTAATTTCAATTTTCTCATTTTCAACACTTATTTTTTCTATATGCACTTTGGTATCGACAGGTATAGAATGATTTGATTCGGATTGACTCGTTTCTTGCATTTTATAACCTGCTTCCTCAAGCCATTGACTAATACGGCGCCAATTTTCTACCCTTTCTTGTTCTCGGTTGACAATTGTTTTAACATACTTATACAAGTTTTTACAAAAATTAACTTCAAGTCCTCTCACTTCTCGGTGGAGTATTCCTGCGATCTCAGCGGGACTATATCCACACAATAAGCCACGCAAATGAAGTTTTTCAACTCTCGTGAGATTTTTTCCTTTAACGGAAGTCAAATCATTGTACAAACGTTCTAAGTCCCAATCATTTTCAGCTTGAGTGAATTGTTCTTTGGTGTGTGCTGTCACTGTTGTGGTTTGTTATAAATGAATTATAACTAAGGAACGTGCATAAAGTAACTTCGACAACTAAACCTGACAGGTTTTGGAAACCTGTCAGGTTTGATACGACATTGTGGAAGTTATTTTGTGCATGTTCCTAACTAAAAAAATAATGATGCCTTTCATAATGTACACACCATTTTCACCGATTTTGAAATACTATTTTGTAACTATACTGCATACGGGCATAAACTGAATTTTTCTTATTTGAGGAAGGTGGGCAAAAAAAAGACTTTGCCCACCCTACATAAAAGTTTAAATTATGCCCGCATGCGCTATACTCATGGCTTGAGCAAGGGATTGCCTCCTACATAAAAATATTTTTGGAACTCACTAAGGATCGAGTAAAAATTAACTTCCCCCAATGTTCTCAAGGTACATCAATAATGCTGTACAAGGATTGAGGAAGTTATTTTTGAGCCGATCCTAAAAGAATATTGTTGTAGGGGCAATCTTTTACTCAAGCTCTGAGTAGCTACATTATTTCTCAAAAAATACTATTTTTTTAGTACTTAAAAGTTTTTGAAAAAACTTGAACATTGAGTATAATAACAGGCATTCTGTTTGTTTTTTAATCCGTTTAATCCTGTTCAAAAATTTAATCTAAGAGTTATGTTAAAACACAAACCCTTTTTAATTTTCCTAACCCTTTTAATGCTCACGGGTTGTAATAGTAATGATGACTCATCATCATCAAGTGAAACGAGCCCGAACCGGTTTACCCTTAGCGGAAGTATTTTTGTTGCCAGCAACACTGCTAAAGATAGCGATGTGAATGATGTCAATACCTCAGAGCGGTCTAATAATAGTGAATACAGCGCCCAGCGTATTTCAAACCCCGTGATTTTAGGCGGATATGTCAATCAACCTGGCAATGGACCAAGTGGAAGCTTCAAAATCGTTGGCGATCAAGATGATTTTTTTGAAGTTGATTTACGAACAGGGCAAACCATTGCCTTATTTGTTGCTAATCAAAATCTGGGTTATAACGATTTAGATTTGGGATTAATCAAGAGCAACGCGGATGGTACGACAAGTATTGTCGATGCCTCAGTTGGCGAGGGCAAAGCAGGCGAAACAGAAATGCTGGTTGTGCCATCGGATGGACGCTATTTTGTCCAAGTGCAAGCCTATAAAGGTGCTTCTAATTATATACTTAGTATTGGCCAAAATTTGAGCGTTACCACTCATGGTATGCGTCTAAGTGATGATTTTTTCCCTGGTGATGTGGTTGTAAAATTTTCCTCTGATGGCATACTGCAAGCGCAAAGTGCTACTACTGCACTGGGTATGCATACTAAAAGTATCGATACTTCACGGCGTATGTTGTTTAGTCTTGATCCCAATCAATCGCGCCTTTTAACTGCTACCCGTCAATTCCAATTTGTCAGCCCTGAGCATCGCTTAAAATATGAAACCTTAATGGCAATCAAACAGTTACGCAAACGCGCTGACATTATTGAAGCCAGCCCTAATTATCGACTATCGGCTTTACGTGTTCCTAATGATCCCAACTATCGCTACCAATGGAATCATCCATTGATAAAACTAGCGCAAGCTTGGGATACCACCATAGGCGATCCGAATATAATTGTTGCCGTTGTTGATTCCGGCGTGTTACTTAGGCACCCTGATTTACGGGGTAATATTATCCAAGGCTATGATTTTATTAGTAATGTGGGTATTTCACTGGATGGGGATGGACTTGATCCTGATCCGAGTGATCCGGGCGAACAATTTCCTGGCGGTGGTTCCTTCCATGGTAGCCATGTTGCTGGAACGATAGCTGCCGTAACGAACAATGATAATGGCATAGCCGGCGTTGCCTGGCTTACTAAACTCATGCCCTTACGAGTCACTGGCGAAGGAGGAGCTGGTTATGATTATGATATTTCGCAAGCAATACGTTATGCCGCCGGTTTACCCAATGATTCTCGTACCGTACCGGCACGAAGGGCAGATATTATCAATCTCAGTTTAGGGGGACCTGCAGTTTCCAATGGCTTCCAAGAATTGATGAACGAAGTACGTGATGCCGGTGTCATTGTAGTTGCTGCTGCCGGCAATGAGGATAACGATGTTCCATTTTTTCCTGCGGCTTTAGATGGGGTAATTTCAGTCAGTGCTGTCAATATTAACAAAAGACGCGCTTCTTATTCTAATTATGGTTACTCTATAGATGTCGCAGCTCCAGGGGGAGATAATACGCCCGATATAAATGGCGACGGTATGCCCGATGGGATTATCAGCACAGTAGGTAATGAAGTCGGCGATGAAAGTGGCAGACAAACCATTGAATTTACCTTTCGTCCCTTGGAAGGCACATCAATGGCAGCTCCTCACGTTTCTGGAGTTATTTCTTTAATGAAAGCCGTTAATCCTAATTTAACCCCCCAAGATGTTGACGCACTCCTAAGTCGTGAAAAAATAACCGATGATTTAGGTCATAAGGGACGTGATGATGATTTTGGCTATGGACTCATTAATGCCCAAAAAGCAGTATTGGCTGCCATTGAAGTCAGCGGTGAAATGGTCCCGCAGCCCTTACCCCAGTTAGTCGTTACACCCAGGGCTTTAAATTTTGGTTTAAATCGTACCAGTGCCACTGTCACGCTTAGCAATGGAGGGGGTGAAGAATTATATATAGAAAATATCAGTGTCGGTGCTGGTGGATTTTTATCATGGGAAGGTAGCAGTTTAGGTGATTATATCATCAAAGTAGATCGTAGCCATTTAACAACAGGAACCTATACCAGCACCATCACCATCACCAGCAATGTCAATGTCGTTAAAATACCTGTGATTTTACAAGTTGGCGATCCCAATATCACCGGTGATGCAGGACTTCATTATATTCTACTAATTGATCCGGATACTTTGGAAACGCAAGAAACCCGTGCTACCGTAAAGGATGGCGTTTATCATTTCAGATTTGACAATATAGCCAAAGGTACTTACATTATTGTTGCCGGGAGTGATTTCAATAATGATGGTTTTATTTGTGATGCTGGTGAAGCTTGCGGTGCTTTTTTTACTTTAGATCGTCCCACTTCTCTTGATATTAACGCTTATCGTGGTAACATTGATTTTAGCACAGGCTTTAATGTGAACTTTTTATCTAAAACAACAACCGCAGTTGGAATAAAATCATTACCGCAGGGTTTTGCTCGTCCAATACAAACGCATCGTTTTCAATAAGGAACGTGCATCAAATAATTTAGTCAACTTTAAAACCAGACCTGCCAGGTTAAAACAAAACCTGGCAGGTCAAGAGCAGCGTCCAAACTGGATTTTGACCTGGCAGGTTTTCTTCCTGCCAGGTCTGGTTTAGTTGTCGAATTTATTTCAGGCACGTTCCTAAGTGTGAAACCTGTCAGGTTTTTCGCCCCCTACAAGCCAACGCGGTGTTTTGTAGGGACAAATCTACGTGTTTGCCTCTTCTGCCCTTTAGGAAGCGAAAAAATATCATAAGGCACTTCGTGAACTTCACACCACGTTCTCCTCGTATCAGATTCTGTTATTTTTTCCAGTGAAATGATTGCGTTTGTAAGTGTTTGATATACTTTACTTGATGTGTCTCCTGCGTCAAACACAATATCGACTAAGTTTTTGTCGGCGAGTGGACTGGAAATAGACAATTTGTAACCGAAAAACCATTCCTCAAACAACTGTTTTAAAGGTTTTTCATCTTGTTTATAGGCTAAACCAAGTGCTGTCATGCTTTCTCTTAGTGTTTGAGAAACGGTTTGCGGATTTTCAGCAAGACATGACAACAACTTTAAAACGGCTAACATCGTCTGTGCGTGATTATGTAAAAGGTTATTAGTGATTTCAAATGCCGCTTCGTTTTCTTTAACAATAAATATTGCTTCTTCCCATAAATCGCGTCCTTGAGTGCGTAATGAACGAGTAATACGTGTTCTGAGTTTGTCATTGATACGACTGGAAATGTTGAGATCATTAAAAACAATGCGATCACGCTTAAATGATTCACGGTAAATACCGCCCGTTTCTCCAATTAAAGCATCAAAAACATATCGACCGGCGCTATCCGTTTTGGTTGAAAAAATATCTATGGGTATGCCTAACTTGTTTATCTCGTCAATAAAGTCATCAATGCCATGATAGGCACTCCATTTATCTTTAATAAAAATCAGATAATCTACCTTTCTTGTTAGACTGGTTGAGAGGTATTGGGACAAATTCAAAAGGACTTTTGTCCTTTTCAGTTTGGCAACCATTCGGCTATCTTTTTTAGCCAAACCACTTAACTTTTTAAAAGAATCAAATTCGCCTCCTTTTTTGATAGTCGCATCGTCGCTTATAGAAACCCAAGTAATCTTTCTACGCAAAAAGCGATCAACAGGATTGGTTTTCCAATTTCCATCCCAATGATTAAAATTAGCAAGGCTTAAAGCATGTTGACTGGCGATGATGATAATATTTACATCAACTTCCTCAGTGATTTCATGTCTTACATTGAAAGAGGTTGGATCAAGTTTAATCTCCAAAAATCCACCACTGATTTGATAAACTATTGCGGATTTACTCTGACTCCCAATGGACAAAGTAGCCACAGCATTCGGTACAGCACCTAGCAGTTCATCAGACTTATATAATTGAACTTTTTTGTTACGATTCTTAACCGTTGCCATTAAGGTGCTTTCTGGTTGAATTTTATTTGTCTGAACAAATTTAAAAACACCTTTATCACATATAGCGTGTGTTGGATCACAATTATAACCCGATACATCGCAATTAATTTTCTGTGTTCTATCAACTAAAAAGGTTCTGCCTGCATAATTTCCCAAATACCACCCAGTGTTGAGAGCTTTTCTCAGAACCTTAATTACGGTGCAGCATGATGGTCCATCAGATATTTCCTTAGAAATTTCCTTGCCTCCATTTTTTACCAATGTAGCCGGATCGATTGCAACGAATGAAGTAATGTCATCCTCAATACCATTACAAGCACTTAGTGACGTTATTATTATTAGAAAAAATGATAAAATTGAACAAGCCCTCTTGTTTGTAATATTCATTGTTTAAAAACCTTTTCATGATAAAGAAATACCCTTTTTTGAAAAAAGGGTATTTCTGCCCTTTTCCAAAATAGCTTTTCAGATAAATATTTTGGTCTAAAGACCTGACAGGTTTTGGAAACCTGTCAGGTCTGAGAACTTTTATTTTTCTGAAAAGCTATATTTTTGAGTTTTATTAAACCTCCTCAACCACCATCGCTTTCTCACCAACAAACACAATCACCCAAGTTTTCAAATTTTCCAACTGTTGAACTTCTGGTAACTTCTTATAACCTTTGACTTGATTAATCGCCTCTTTTCGTACTGCGTTCAATTTCTGACGCTCCTTCTTTTTTAAATATTTTAATT
>Ga0233403_10000531_pt1 | contig 18054 bp, 6 predicted proteins | sample Na_oxic_1_MG_FD_179866 | JGI IMG/M metagenome (GOLD analysis project Ga0233403, IMG submission 179866) | Seawater microbial communities from Saanich Inlet, British Columbia, Canada - Na_oxic_1_MG | ecosystem: Environmental > Aquatic > Marine > Inlet | place: Canada: British Columbia | collected...
GATGAAATGGATATTCACGCTATAACTCAGTTAGGATTGAAAGACTTTCAATTCGCGGCTCGAACTTTGCGAATATTTCAAGCCATGTCTGGCACTGAAGCGCGAGAAATTCTAGCGGCTGAACCTGATATTGCGGTGGCCCTGATTGATGTCGTCATGGAAACAGATGATGCCGGCTTGCGGTTAGTGGATTTCATTCGTAATCAACTTAAATACTCTCTTATCCGGCTAATTATCCGCACTGGTCAACCTGGGAAGGCCCCAGAAAGAGAAGTAATTGAACGCTACGATATTGATGATTACAAAAGCAAAACTGAATTGAGGGCCAATAAACTCTATACCACCATGCGCGTTGCCCTAAAATCCTACCGCGATCTCGCTGCGCTTGATTCTAACCGCAAAGCCTTAAAAAAGATTTTGGAAGCCGTGCCAGAATTTCACCATGCCCAATCTCTTAAGCAATTTTTCAACGGCGTGCTGAGCCAACTGATTGGTTTATGCAATTTATGTGAAAATAGTCTGATTTCGACTGTTAATAGTGGTCTTGTGGTCACTGCTGACAACCAGCATCAAGTCACGGTTCAATCGGGTACTGGTCGTTTTGCAGCAATAGAGGAATCGGAGGAAATTGAGAAAATTCGTCAAATTTGTTTAAAAAAGATATCGGGCGAAACGGCTAATCAAGCATTACCACCAGATGCACTATTGATTCCGCTTGAAATCAATCAAAAGTCGATAGGCGGCTTGGTTTACTTAGAAAATGCGCGACACCTGAGTCGGGCCGATTTAAACCTCATTCAGATTATGGCCCAGCAATGCGCCAGCGCTTTGGAAAATTTACAGCTCTTCCTCGATCTGAAAGAAGCTAACCAAAAAACCTTACAAATGTTAGATGTTGCTGAACAAGCGCGTCAAGAAGCTGAAACCGCACGTCAAGAAGCTGAAATTGCTCGTCAGAAGGCTGAAGTGGCTAGCCAAGCAAAAAGTCAGTTTTTAGCAAATATGAGCCATGAGTTGCGGACCCCCTTAAGTGCTATCATCGGTTATAGTGAAATGTTAGAGGAAACCGCAGAAGATTTAGATTTAGAGCCAGATGATTTTACCAAAGATTTGCAAAAAATTCAGGGTGCTGGCAAGCATTTACTGGGACTCATCAACGATGTACTTGATTTGTCTAAAATTGAAGCCGGTAAAATGGAGTTATTTTTAGAAACATTTGAACTGAATACCGTGCTAAATGAAGTCGTGGCGACGATTCAACCCTTAACTGAAAAAAGGGCTAACACTTTAACTGTCACACTCGATGACCAGTTAGGCAATCTACATACTGATATCACCAAATTACGCCAGATGCTGTTAAACTTAATGAGCAATGCCGCTAAATTTACCGAAAATGGCTATATTCGCTTGGAAATGAAACGTGATGGCTTCTGGGTAACTTTTTGTGTAATTGATAATGGTATTGGCATAACAGTTGAACAACAGAAAAAATTGTTTGAACACTTTACGCAAGGTGATTCTTCGACGACTCGTCGTTACGGTGGTACCGGTTTAGGTCTAGCGATTACTAAAAAATTTGCACAAATGCTCGGGGGTACGCTCTGGGTTGAAAGTGAATTTGGGCACGGTAGTACTTTTGTACTCTCAATACCGGTAACAGCCCAAACCACAGACACCCAAGTAGATAGTGTTGTAGAACCGTCGCTAAAGGGAGAAGGTATTATCCTCGTCATTGATGATGATATGATCATTCGGAAATTATTCCATGAGAAATTAAGTAAACTCGGTTATACCGTCGCCGTCGCCGTTGATGGCAATCAAGGTATTGAATTAGCACATAAACTCCATCCAGACGGCATTCTGCTTGACGTGAATATGCCAGATAAAAATGGTTGGCAGGTTCTGTCGATACTCAAAAACGACTCCAAGTTGGCACCAATTCCAGTCATTATGATGTCAATGGATATTGATAAACAGAAAGGTTATGCGATGGGAGCAACGGATTGCCTTGATAAAACCATGCCACATAGTCAATTACCTCTTATGTTAAAGCAACATCATATTGGTGAACATGCCAGTGATTTTGTTATGGTGGTTGAGGATGGCCGATTTTTTGAAAATGTTCCTAGAAAATAATAAATTTCACTCCGCCAGAAATCCGATTTTTTCAAAAAATCGGATTTCTTTGAAGCTATAGACTTTCAGAAAAATATTTGGCACCCTTCATATCCCTATAAAAGTAGTGAACAGTTGTTTCGTTCATTGCGCTTCGCTGCTTTCCCGAAACCCACATTTGGCTTTCGTTTCGGGAAATCCACTTCGTGCAATGAACGAAACAACTGTCAACTACTTTTGAAGGGCGCCAAATATTTATAAATATTTCACTCCGCCAGAAATCCGATTTTTTCAAAAAATCGGATTTCTTTGAAGCTATAGACTTTCAGAAAAATATTTATTTCACTCTGCCAGAAATCCGATTTTTTTGAAAAATCGGATTTCTTTGAAGTATTTTGTAGGGTGGGCAACGTCTTTTTGTTGCCCACCGAGATGGTAGCCCTAGTGAGCCCTACAAAGATTCATGATATACTAAAAATTTTGGCGAAGGTACTTATTATATACAATCCTTGTAGGCAAGCTTTTAATCCTTTATTATATACAATCCTTGTAGTTCACTTCAGGAGAAACTAATTACTATGTTGACTCTACCTAACTATCAAATAGGTAGTCAGATTTACGAGAGCGTTAATTCGCTCGTTTATCGTGGGCATCGAAAAAAGGATAACAAACCGGTTATCCTGAAAATGCTCAAAGAAGACTATCCCACCCCGGCGGAATTAACCCGCTATCGGCAAGAATATGAAATTACTCATGATTTGGATTTAGCTGGGGTGATTAATGCGTATGGTATTGAAAAATATCAAAATACGCTCGTCATTATTTTGGAAGATTTTGGTGGCGAGTCCTTAAAACAATTAATGGCAAATCTCCAGTTTCAGTGTGTGAAATTAATCCTGAAATTCCGCGAAAATTATAACATTTATTTACTTGTTTGAATTTAAATTTTATATTCAACCGTTGGTTAGTTCATTAATCAACTTTTTTAAATTTGATAGATAAGGAAATATGTGTTATGGGTATGCTCGGTTGTACATTGGTTTATGTGGGTTTTGTCCTTTTTCTCAACGCGTTGTGGCTTTTCAAAAAATTGGAAGCCAAGAATGTGGCACCTATGAACATTTTTGTCGGAATTCTGATTTTTGCCGGCGTAATGAGAACAGTTGTTCTTCAAGGGCAGGAAATAACACCTTATTTTAATGCCATGCAATCCCTTTTGTTTGCTTTCACCTATTTGTGGGTGGGCATCAATATTATATGGAATCTTGATGACAAAGGCTTGGGATGGTATTGTTTGTTGGTGGCTATTGTTGCCACGCCCACTGCTTTCACGGCCCTCCCTGACATCGGCTTATGTATTCTGTGGCTGATGTGGGCAAGTTTGTGGTTCGTATTTTTTCTGTTATTGGGACTTGAAAAAAATATCGCCAAAGGAGTGGCTGTATGGGTACTTGTCAATGCTATTGTCACCGGTGTGTCAGGTTATCTGATTCTGATCGAGGTTTGGCCTTGGCTATGATGTGTAAAGAGTGTTGTTTCGGTAATTAGCTTTAACTGATCCTGGCGGATCGGTAAATCCGGTGGGCGATTAAATATTATTGCAAGCATTCATAATACCCGAAATTTTATGGTTCAGTACTTAGTGATCCTAAATGGCTTGTAAATAAATCGTTTCGGACGGGGTTGCAAACCCCGTCAGGCGATTCCACAAATCATTTAGGATCGCTCACAGAAATTTCTCAAATTTAGAGGATAAACCATTTATGAAAAATTATTCCGACCTGGTCATGGCAGAACGGGCAGAACTCACCGGCTTGAGCTTAGAAAAATTGGTGGCAGAAATTCTTCGGCTGAGAGGTGAATTGGAAAAAAGCAAGGAGCGTCACGAAGATGCTGGAAAAGCGTTTCAGGCAGAAAAGGACAAGCTGAAAAATATCTTTGAGGCAATACAGGACGGCATCTACATTGTGAACTGGGAAGGTGACATTGAGTATGCCAATCCGGTGCTTGAAAAGCAATTCGGTCCTTACCAAGGTCGCAAGTGCTATGCCTACTTCCATGGCAGAAACGAAATTTGTCCTTGGTGCAAGAATGCGGATGTTCATGCCGGAAAGACAGTACAATGGGAATGGACCTCTCCGTCAGGCACGACCTTTGACTTGCTTGACACCCCCCTGAAAAATCTGGATGGCACCATCTCGAAGCTTGAACTCTTCCGTGATATCAGCGACCGAAAAAAGACCGAGGCTGAACTGCAAAAGGCTCATGACACTCTGGAGGAGCGAGTTGAAGAACGGACGGCTGAACTGAAGCAAAGAGAGAGGGAACTCCGCGAAATGAATCAGGAGTTGCAACGTCTGGACAAGCTCAAAGATGAGTTTCTGGCCAACACATCACACGAACTACGGACACCCATCAACGGTATTATTGGTATTGCAGAATCTCTGATAGATGGTGCTACCGGTGAGTTAGATAAACGAACTAGTGCTAATTTGGCTATGATTGCCAATAGCGGAAAACGTTTATCGTCTTTAGTTAATGATATTCTTGACTTTTCTAAGTTAAAACATCATGAAATAGATTTACAATTAAAACCGCTTGAATTACGTTCCATTATTAATATGGTGTTGGCTCTTAGTCAGCCATTGATAGCCCAGAAAGAGCTAGATTTTGTCAATACAGTTGAACTTGACTTACCGGCTGTATTTGCAGATGAAAATCGCTTGCAACAGATTTTGTATAATTTGATTGGTAATGCGATTAAATTTACCGAGCAAGGGCATATTACAATTTCAGCTCAGGCTATCAGTGAACAACAAGTTCAAATCACGGTTGCGGATGATGGTATTGGTATTCCAGCAGATAAATTAGACAGCATTTTCAAGTCTTTTGAACAAGCTGAAGGTTCTACCGCTAGAGAATACGGAGGTACGGGCTTGGGTTTAGCCGTGACTAAACAATTAGTTCAACTACATGGTGGTGAGATTAGAGTTGAATCTACACCCAAAGTTGGCTCTAAATTTATGTTTACATTACCGATTTCTGATGAATTGGTGTCTGAACCGGTGATTACGCCCCAGTTATCCAAAGTGCAAACGGCCTCCAAGACTGAAGTAAACATATTACAACCGTCTTTAACCAAGAGTAAGACAATCACACCAAACGGTTTTAATATTTTAATTGTGGATGATGAACCGGTGAATTTACAGGTACTTTCCAATTACCTGTCCTTGCAAAACTATGGCATCATTCAAGCCTCCTCCGGTGAAGAGGCGTTAGCACTGATAGAAGATGGCCTCAAACCCGACGCGATTTTATTGGATGTTATGATGCCGCGCATGACCGGTTATGAGGTTACTCAAAAACTGCGGGAAAAATGGCCAGCCGATCAATTGCCAATTGTGTTATTGACAGCGAAAAATCAAGTTGAGGACTTAGTGACGGGTTTCAGTGTGGGTGCGAGTGATTATATCACCAAACCCTTTTCCAAAGATGAACTGATGGCTCGTATCCAAACGCATATTCGCATTTCTCAATTGAAAGCTGAAAGCTTGCAGTTAGAGATTGAAACAGAAGCCGCTAAAGTGGCGAATCAAGCGAAGAGCGAGTTTCTGTCTAACATGAGCCATGAATTGCGAACCCCGCTCAATGGCATCTTGGGCTATGCCCAAATTCTGCGGCACGGGCGGAACCTTGATGACACGCAATTGGGGGGCATCAATACCATTTATCAGAGCGGTAACCATCTGTTGACTTTGATCAACGATATTTTAGATCTTTCCAAAATTGAGGCTCACAGGCTCGAACTCTATCCAAACGCCATTCACTTTTCCAGTTTCATAGAAGGCATTACCGGGATTATCCGGATGCGAGCGGAACAGAAAGATATTTATTTTGCGTATGAACCACAAGGCCATTTACCCAGCGGGATAGAGGCGGATGAAAAACGCTTGCGGCAAGTATTAATCAACCTGTTAGGTAATGCGGTTAAATTCACCGATCAGGGCCGAGTGACTTTGCGAGTTTCAGTCATTAAAGAGACTAAAGTTAAAGACACAGATTCCCCCACTAAAACGGTTACGCTTCGTTTTGAGATTGAAGATACTGGGGTTGGGATGACAGCGGAACAACAGGCTAAAATATTTTTACCCTTTGAGCAAGTGGGTGATACCCAAAAACGCTTGGAAGGAACGGGTTTAGGTTTAGCCATTAGCCGCCAATTAGTCGAATTAATGGGTAGTGAAATCCAAGTTAAAACGGAAGTAAGCAAAGGGAGTAATTTCAGATTTGAGATTGTGTTACCGGTTGTCGATGTCAGAACGCAGGAGGAAGCGCAAACCAAGCAGCAAATCACCGGGTATCAGGGAGAACGGCAAACGATTCTCGTGGTCGATGATAAACCAGATAACCGCGTCATTCTCATCAGTATGTTGGAAAGAATAGGTTTTAAAGTGGCTGAAGCTGGCGATGGTAAAGAAGCGGTGACAAAAGTCAAAGAAGTCATGCCGGATGTCATTTTTATGGACTTAGTGATGCCAATCATGACTGGTTTTGAAGCAGTCCAAGCAATACGGCAGATCCATGAATTCAAAGATACTCTGATTATTGCCAATTCAGCCAGTGTCTTTGAAGCCGACCAAGAAAAAAGTCGCGTCATTGGTTGTGATGAGTTTTTGCCCAAGCCAATTGAAGAGGGCCGATTATTTAATCTGCTGGTTAAGCGTCTCCAATTGGAATGGGTTTATGAAACCGTCGTGGAAGAAACCATACCAGACAGTCCGGTTACCGACGCAACGCAGTTAATCCCACCGCCTCTCGAAAAATTGGAGGCTTTGTATGAGTTAGCGATGATGGGGAAAATGCTCAAAGTTCGAAAACAAGCCACGCAACTTGAAGAGTTGGATGATAAATATATTCCCTTTGCTCGCCAAATCCAAAAGTTGGCGAAAGAGTTTGATGAAGAACAAATCGTGGCTTTAATTGAGCCCCATCTTAAATAATACTTTTTGTCTGAATCAGAATTTTCAGAATTAAAGAATTTTCAGAATTTTCTGGTTCCCACGCGCCGGCGTGGGAACCGATTTGGTTTGCCCCCGCGTCCCGTCTTTGCGGGCTTGTGGCCGCTTTGCAGTCACCTCGATAATGCGTTCCCACGCCGGCGCGTCAATGCCATTAAGTTAAGGAATATTTATTGGAGTCCAAACCTTCAGATTTGGATTATTCGGCTTAAATATCAAATACTTCCAAATCTAAAGGTTTGGATTCCAATGCTTAACTTAATGGCAGTGACGCCGGCGCGTGGGAACGAGAACAAATTCTGTAAATTCTGATTCAGACACTAATTAAGGAGATATCGAATGAACATGAACGCAAATAAACAACTTCATTATCAAAATTATACAATCCTTATCATTGATGATAATCCGAGTAATTTGGGTGTTATAGTTGATTATCTAGGGGAGTATGGCTTTGAAATCGTTGTGGCTAAGAATGGTGAAATAGGTGTAAAAAGGGCCAAAATCATCCAACCTGAACTTATTTTATTAGATGTACTCATGCCGGGTATTGATGGTTTTGAAACCTGCCGTCGTTTAAAAGCGGATGAAAAGACTGGCGATATTCCAGTGATTTTTATGACCGCACTCGACACTCAGGAGGATAAAGTTAAAGGCTTTGAAGCCGGTGGTGTGGATTACGTCACCAAGCCCATCCAACAAGAGGAAGTTTTCGCACGTATTACTACTCATCTCCGCATTCGAGATTTGACAATTCACTTAAATGCTAAAGTGGAAGAATTAACCAAAACCCGCCAAGAATTGGTCCAAAGTGAAAAGATGGCTTCGCTTGGGCGACTGGTGGCCGGTTTTGCCCATGAACTGAATACCCCGTTGGGTGTTGCTGTTGGTAGTGCCTCCATGTTACAAAGAGAAGCAAAAAAAATTAATGGCTTAATGGAACAAGAAGAAATCGATGTGGATGAATTGCTGTCGGCGTTAGACGTTATTGATAAAGGCTCCGATTTAACCTTATCCAACTTAGAACGCGCCGCCAACTTAGTCACGAGTTTCAAACGCACCGCGGTGGATCAAACCTCTGATGAAGTGAGATCATTTGATGTCCCTGAAGTGATTAACGACACGATTAATACTTTGCATAGCCGCTTCAAAAAGACCGACATTGAAATTTCCGTGGATTGTCCCAAAGCGTTAAAAGTAAAAAGTTTACCAGGTGCTTTGGAACAAATCCTGACTAACTTACTCATGAACAGCTTCATACACGGTTTTAATGAGGGCAAAAATACCGGTGTGATTAAAATAAACGTGCAACTGAATGAAAACCACTTGCAACTGGAATATTCTGACAATGGCAAAGGCATTGTCCCAGAAAACTTGGCAAAAATATTTGAACCCTTTTTTACCACTCATCGCGCTCATGGGGGTAGTGGCTTAGGCATGTATATTTGCTATAATATCGTCACCACCCGATTGCATGGTACAATTAGCTGCGAAAGTACCCTTGGTAAGGGTGTAGTTTTTAGAATTGATTATCCAATAGACATTATACAGATTTAAATAATGTTCAATCTTCAGGAGTGCAAGGCGTACCTTGCACTCCTGAGAAATTAAGTTAAATCGGTATAATGTTTAGTATTAATTTTCATGTCAAAGGAGTTTACTTATTATGAATTTACAAAAGAAATGGTTGCGTTATATTGTTGCTGTAGTCCTTATTGGTATTGCTATGGGTTTCCGAATCTGGCCTTTGGGCGGTTTGGAATTACGCATTCCTTGGGTAACATTCTATCCAGCGGTGATGGCTGCCGCCCTATACGGTGGCTTTTCCACTGGTCTATTAGCCACATTTCTCTCTATCATAGCCGTTTTGTTCTGGTCTCCTACCGGTGAACCATTCATTGATGATCCGGGTGATTGGTTAGGTATAGCAGTTTTTTCCTTCAATGGCGTATTGATCTCGCTTATGAGTGGTGCAATGTTTAGGGCTAAAGATCGGGCAACAGTAGCCAAAGTACAGGCTGAAGCGGCCAAAGAACAGGCTGAAGCGGCTAATAAATCCAAAAGCGAATTTCTGTCCAACATGAGCCATGAATTACGAACCCCGTTGAATGCGATTTTGGGTTATGCCCAAATTCTTAAACGCAACAAGAAGCTCACCACTATGCAACAAGATGGTCTCAATATCATTGATGATAGTGGTAAACATTTACTGACACTCATCAATGACATTTTGGATATGTCCAAAATTGAGGCTGGTAAAATGGAACTTTATGCTTCTTCCGTCCATTTACAAACCTTTTTAGATGGCATTGGTGGCGTGATTCGGATGCGAGCCGAAGAGAGAAATGTTTTTTTCCAGTTTGAAGCCCCTAGAGCTTTGCCAATCGGTGTGAGTATGGACGAAAAAAGATTACGTCAAGTACTCATTAATTTGTTGGGAAATTCGGTAAAATTTACCCATCAAGGCACAGTGACTTTGCGAGTGACTACCATTGGTACTGCGCGTATGAATGATGATCTAAAACAACAAATGATTCGGTTTGAAGTAGAAGATACCGGGGCTGGTATGACCTCAGAAGAATTAGATAGTATATTTTTGGCCTTTGAACAAGTTGGTGATAAAAAAGCCCAACAAGCTGGCACTGGCTTAGGTCTAGCGATTAGCCGTCGTTTGGTAGAACTGATTGGTGGTGATTTGCAAGTCAAAAGTGAAAAGGGCCAAGGCTCAATTTTTTGGTTTGAGATTACGCTCCCACTGGTTGAGGTGGCTGCCCAGACTGAAGAAAACCGCAAACCGGTGATTGGCTATAAAGGAGAACGGCGTACTCTGTTGGTGGTAGACGATAAGCGAGAAAATCGTTTGGTGATGGCAGGTATGTTAGAACCACTGGGATTTGAAATAATTCTCGCTGAAAATGGGCAAGAAGAAATAGATAAAACGCAAGAAATACGACCCGATTTGATTCTAACCGATTTGATCATGCCGGTAAAAACTGGATTTGAAGCGGTATTAGAAATACGCCAAATACCAACTGTGAAAGATACCCCTATTATCGCGGTATCAGCAAGTGTATTTAGTGATGATCAGAACAAAAGCCAGATTGCTGGTTGTGATGCCTTTATTCCTAAGCCAGTGGATGAGAAGAGATTGTTGGTTTTGCTACAGGAACAATTGCAGTTGGAATGGGTTTACGAAGCGGAAGATATTGCTGAATCTCAAAACATCGATGAAGAGAAACCTTTGGTTGCTCCACCGGCTGATGAACTTGAAGTATTATATGAGCTGGCGATGTTAGGGAGTATGAAAGATATCCGAGATCGGGCCATACAACTTGAAGAACTGGATGATAAATATATTTCCTTTTCCAGAAAACTCCAAAGCTTGGCTAAGGGATTTGAAGACGAAAAAATTGTGGCTTTAATTGAACAGTACTTGAAAGAAGAACAATGAACATTATCAACGAGATAGCAACAAAACCTTTTCGCATGGAAGGTCATACCATTCTTATTATTGAAGATAATCCTAACAATTTAGGAGTGATCGTAGACTATTTGGAAGAAATGGGGCTCAAGATTATGGTGGCTCGTAATGGTGAAATTGGGTTAAAACGGGCCAAGTTTGCTCGCCCTGACATTATTTTATTAGATGTGATGATGCCGGGCATAGATGGTTTTGAAACCTGCCGTCAATTAAAAGCGGAGAAAAAAACTAAAGACATTTCCGTGATTTTCATGACTGCACTTGATAGTCACGAAGATAAACTCAAAGGTTTTGAAGTCGGTGGCGTGGATTACATCACCAAACCCATCCAACATGAGGAAGTTTTAGCGCGTGTGACCACACATCTACGTATTCGGGATTTGACACTTCATTTGAACGCTAAAGTGGAGGAACTTACCCAAACCCGTCAAACATTGACCCAAAATGTTGAGAAATTAACCCAAACCCGTCAAGAATTGGTCCAAAGCGAAAAGATGGCCTCGCTTGGGCGACTGGTGGCCGGTTTTGCCCATGAATTAAATACCCCGCTGGGTGTTGCGATTGGTAGTGCTTCGGTTTTGCAAAGAGAAGTCGAAAAAATCAATAGCTTAATGGCACAAGAAGAAGTCGATGTGGATGAATTGTTATCCGCATTAAATACGGTTGATAAAGGCTTCAATTTAACTTTATCTAACTTAGAACGGGCTGCCAAATTAGTCACCAGTTTCAAGCGCACCGCCGTAGATCAAAGCTCTGATGAAGTGCGCTCATTTCAGGTGAAAGAAGTTATTCAGGATACCATTAATACTTTACATAACCGCTTCAAAAAGACTGACATAGATATTTTGGTGGATTGTCCCAAAACGTTAAAAGTAAAAAGTCTACCCGGTGCTTTGGAGCAAATCCTGACTAACTTGCTAATGAATAGCCTCATACACGGTTTTAATGAGAGCCAAAATGCCGGTATTATTAAAATCAACGTCGGACTTTTAAAAGAGCATTTACATTTAGAATATTCTGACAACGGCAAAGGTATTGCGTCTGAAAATCTAGAAAAAATCTTTGAGCCGTTTTTTACCACCCACCGGGCTCATGGTGGTAGTGGCTTAGGGATGTATATTTGCTATAATCTCATTACCACCCAATTGCAAGGTACAATCACTTGTGAAAGTGTGCTTGGTAAAGGAGTGGTATTTAAGATTGATTATCCAATCTAGCTTAACAATTAACTACGAGGATTGTATATCAATACCATCGCCAATTATATATTTGTTTCGGGAATGAGGTACGATTTCCCGAAACTCCGATATTACTGGGTTTCGGGAAATCCGCTTCGCGCAATGAACGAAACAAATGTCAAAAATTTGTTGTTTCGGGAATGAGGTACGATTTCCCGAAACTCCGATATTACTGGGTTTCGGGAAATCCGCTTCGCGCAATGAACGAAACAAATGTCAAAAATTTGTTGTTTCGGGAATGAGGTACGATTTCCCGAAACTCCGATATTACTGGGTTTCGGGAAATCCGCTTCGCGCAATGAACGAAACAAATATCAAATTGGCGAAGGTATTGTATATAAGAAGGGATTTAAACTCAAACATGATCACGATCCAATCCTTTATTATATACAATCCTTGTAGTTCACTTTAGGAGAAACTATCAATATGTTGACTCTACCTAACTATCAAATAGGTAGTCAGATTTACGAGAGCGTTAATTCGCTCGTTTATCGCGGGCATCGAAAAAAGGATAACAAACCGGTTATCCTCAAAGTGCTGAAAGAAGACTATCCCACCCCGGCGGAACTTACCCACTATCGGCAAGAATATGAAATCACTCATGATTTAGATTTAGCCGGGGTAATTAAAACGTATAGTATTGAAAAATACCAAAATACGCTCGTCATCATTTTGGAGGATTTTGGGGGCGAGTCCTTAAAACAATTAATGGCAAATCAAACCTTTTTGGTAAAGGAATTTTTGCCGCTTGCCATCCAAATTGCTGACAGTTTGGGCAATATTCACGCAGCTAATATCATTCACAAAGATATTAACCCGAGCAATATTGTTGTGAATGTTGACACTAACCAATTGAAAATCATTGATTTTGGGATTGCCAGTCGCCTACCGCGTGAAAATCCCACGCTCAAAAATCCTGAACAATTAGAGGGGACATTGGCTTATTTATCCCCCGAACAAACCGGACGCATCAATCGCAGTATGGATTATCGCACCGACTTATATTCATTGGGAGTGACTTTTTACGAATTGTTAATTGGACAATTGCCTTTTACGGCTACCGATGCAATGGAGTTAGTGCATTGTCAGATAGCCAAAAACCCAGTTGAAGTAAATGAAGTCAATTCCAACGTGCCACCAATTATTTCTGATATCGTGAAAAAATTGATGGCCAAAAATGCTGAAGATCGTTATCAGTCGGCTTTTGGTTTAAAAGCAGATTTGGAGAAATGTCTCGAAAACCTCCGAGGTTTTGAAAACCTCCGAGGTTTCAGCTTTGAATTAGCCCAAAACGACTTTTCTGGCAAACTGCAAATCCCCCAAAAACTTTACGGGCGCGAAAACGAAGTCAACACATTATTACAAGCCTTTGAACGAGCCAGTAATGGAAAAGCTGAAATGATGCTGATCGCGGGTTATTCAGGCGTGGGGAAAACCGCTTTGGTGCATGAAGTCCATAAACCCATGACAGAAAGGCGCGGTTATTTTGCAGCCGGCAAGTTTGACCAATTCCAGAAAAACATTCCTTATTCTGCCCTTAGCCAAGCATTTAATGAATTTTGTCGTTATTTGCTGAAGGAAAACGCGGAAACTTTGGCAAACTGGCAAACTAAAATATTGGACGCAGTGGGCAATAACGGCCAAATTATTATTGACGTTATCCCAGACTTGGAATTAGTCATTGGCCCACAACCGGCCGTGGCTGAAGTTGGGCCTACTGAGGCCCAAAACCGTTTCCAGATATTTTTCTTAAACTTTATCAAGGTGTTATCTGAGAAAGAACATCCCTTCATTCTGTTTATTGACGATTTGCAATGGGTGGATTCCGCTTCATTGGGTTTACTGAAAAGCATTATGCTTGATGACGAAATCCAACACCTGTTAATTATCGGAGCCTATCGTGATAATGAAGTCGATAGCAGTCATCCATTGATTATGACAGCTTCTGAACTGGAAAAAGCCAATGCCACCATTAACAGCATTGAATTGGCAAACTTGCAGCAAGAGGATGTCAACCAGTTATTGCAAGATAGCCTTTCGTGTGAAACGGCATTGATTCAACCACTCACCGACTTGATTTACCAGAAAACCCAAGGCAATGCCTTTTTCACCCATCAATTTTTGCACACTTTGTATTTCGAGGCGTTATTGCGTTTTGATTTTGAACAACATCAATGGCAATGGGATGTTCAACAGATAGCGGCCCAAAATATCACCGCTAACGTGGTTGAATTGATGGCAAACAAGATTAATAAGTTGCCGGAAAAAACCTCGGCAGCGTTGCAATTGGCGGCTTGCATTGGTAATCAATTTGACTTGTCCATATTGGCTATTATTTATGAACCGGACCAAAACGAGACGTTATCCGTATTACATCCGGCGGTTGCCGAAGGGCTTATTCAGCCTTTAGATGAAAACTACAAACTTCTTGAAGTGGCTTCCCAATCCCAATTCAAGTTTTTGCATGATCGGGTACAACAAGCCGCCTATGCACGAATTGATGATAAACAGAAACGAGCCGTCCATTTACAAATTGGTCGTTTGCTATTGAAAAATACCCCAGCCAACGTTTTAGAAGAACAAGTATTTGATATTGTGGGACAATTTAACCAGAGTCTTGAATTGCTCAATAACCAAGTCGAACGACTTAAAGTTGCTAGGCTAAATTTGGTGGCGGGGCAAAAAGCGAAGATGGCAACCGCTTATGGGGCTGCGGTTAACTACTTAACAATCGGGCGGGAATGCTTAACCGAAAAGAGTTGGGAAACTGAGTATAACTTGACGCTCAATCTATTTACAGAAGCTTTGGAAGCGGCTTACCTCAGTGGTGACTTTAAACAGATGGAACAATTGGCACAAGTGGTGTTACAACAAGCACGAACTTTATCGGATGAAGTGAAAGTCTGTGAAATTCAAATACTGGCTTATGTCGCACAAAATCAACAACTAAAGGCTATTAAAATCGCATTAATTTTTCTAAATCGATTAGGTATTAGTCTCCCTTCAGTCCCCACACAAGAAGATGTCGGATTGGCTCTACAAGAACTGCAAGTTTCTATATCTGGTAAATCAATCCAATCTCTCATTGATTTACCAATGATGACGACCACCCAATCGATATTGGCAATGCGCGTAATGGCAGCAGTCACTCCGGCCGCTTACTTTGTGCAACCAAAACTGATGATTTTACTGATAGTTAAACAAGTTGATTTATCGCTTGAATATGGCAATGTTGCTGAATCAACTTTTTCTTATGTTTGTTACGCATTCATTCTCTGTGGCATGGTTTCCGATATTGAAGCGGGATATCAATTTGGCAAACTGGCTTTAGATTTGTTGGAACGATTGGGTGAAAAAGGACTTAAAGCGAAGGTAATTGAAATATTTAATGGCTCTGTTAGGCCATGGAAAGAACATGTTAGAGAAACATTACAACCCTTGTTAGACAATTTTCAAACTAGCTTAGAAACGGGAACTATCGAATTTGCCGCCTATTCTATCCATGTTTATACCTACTATTCTTATTTTATCGGTAAGCCACTTGTCACCCTCGAACCAGAAATGGCCCGGTACAATAATAAAGCTGCTCGACTTAAACAAGAAAATACCCTTAATTGGAATCACTTGTTTTGGCAAGTCGTTTTAAACTTAAGGGGACATGCCAACCATCCGTGTCATTTGACGGGCGAAGTTTATGATGAGAATATTCAGTTACCCCTTCATCAACAGGCAAATGATAGAACAATGATACATTTTTTACATCTGAATAAATGTATCTTGCATTATTTGTTTCAAGAATATGCCGTAGCGGTTGAAAACGCTATCAAAGCAGAACAGCATTTAGATGGTGTCACCGGTATGTTATTGGTGGCTATATTTCATTTTTACGATTCTATGGCACGGTTGGCGTTGTATCCTAGTTTGCCCAAGCCTTCACTTGAAGCCGTTTTAACTAAAGTGTCTGCTAACCAGCAAAAAATGAAATTGTGGGCCGAACATGCGCCCATGAATTTTCAGCACAAATACGATCTAGTCGAGGCTGAAAAAGCAAGAATATTAGGGCAACTCATTGAAGCCGAAACCTTCTATGAACAAGCCATCAAAGGTGCGGCTGATAATGAGTATATTCAAGAAGAAGCCCTAGCCTACGAATTAGCCGCCAAATTTTATTTAGGACGTGGCATGGACAAATTTGCCCAAACCTACTTAAAAGAGGCCCACTATCGCTACCAACAATGGGGGGCAGTGGCTAAGGTAAAGGATTTAGAAGCCAAATATCCGCAATTACTCACCACACCGAAAGGTTTAAGCTCGCAGGTTACCGCAACCTGTACAGTAATGAGTTCGAGTGCAAGTCGGTTGCAAACCTCAACACGGTTAGATCTAGACACTGTGATGAAAGCCTCGCAAACGTTGTCTGGGGAAATTGTTTTAAGCAAATTGTTAGCAAACATGATGCACATTGTCATTGAAAATGCTGGGGCGGAGAGAGGCTTATTGTTACTGCCCCAACAAAACAATTGGTTTATCGAAGCCGAAGGGCATGTCGAGAATGATGAGGTAACTGTCTTGCAATCCATTGCGATTGAAAACAGTGAACAAGTATCGACCAACATCATTCACTATATTGCCCGCACCTTTGATAACGTGGTTTTGTCCGATGCGACTGTAGAAGGTAGTTTTACCCAAGATGCCTACATTGTTAAACAACGTCCTAAGTCGGTACTCGGTATGCCGTTGCGGAGTAAAGGCATACTCACCGGTATACTTTATTTAGAGAACAACTTGACTGAAGGCGCGTTTACACCACAGAGATTAGAAGTGTTGACTCTGTTATCCTCGCAAATGGCGATTTCGATTGAGAACTCGTTATTGTACAACAATTTAGAGCAAAAAGTCGCAGAACGTACCGACGAACTGCAACAGGAAATCGTGGAACGCCAACGCGCTGAAGAAGCCGCTAAAGTAGCCAATCAAGCTAAGAGCGAATTTCTGTCCAACATGAGCCACGAGTTGCGGACACCGCTCAATGGTATTTTGGGCTATGCCCAAATTCTTAAACGAGGAAAGGATCTTGATGAGTCTCAAGTCAGTGGTTTGAATACCATTTATCAAAGTGGTAATCATCTGTTGACGCTGATCAACGATATCCTCGATCTGTCGAAAATTGAGGCGCGTAAGTTAGAGCTTTATCCAGAAACCCTCCATTTTGGAAGCTTTATAGAAAGCCTGTCAGGCATTATCCGCATGAGAGCCGAACAGAAAGATGTTTACTTCTGTTATGAAGCCGTGGGTGAGTTACCGACCGGCATCAAGGCAGATGAAAAACGGTTGCGGCAAGTCTTAATCAACTTGTTGGGCAATGCCATTAAGTTTACGGATAAAGGTCAAGTGACGCTGCGCGTGTCAACCGTCAATGAAGTCATTAACAATCAAGCACTCATCCGCTTTGAAGTAAAAGACAGTGGTGTTGGGATGACTCCGGAACAACTCGACAAGATATTCCGGCCTTTTGAACAGGTAGGCGATACCAAACGTCGGGCCGCCGGTACCGGCTTAGGTTTAGCGATTAGCCGACAATTAGTCGAATTGATGGGCGGCGAAATCTTCGTGGTGAGCGAATTTGGCTTTGGTAGTCGCTTTTGGTTTGAAATCGAATTGCCGGTTGTTGATGTCCAAGAGGAAACCAAGCAAAAGACGCAGCAAGTCATTGGTTATCAGGGAGAACGGCGAACCATTTTGATAGTCGATGACAAGCCGGAAAACCGAGAAGTTCTATTCAGTATGTTGACATTACTGGATTTTAATGTCGTTGAAGCCAGTAATGGTCAAGAAGGCGTTTCGCTCGCTAAAGAAATTCAACCCGATATGATATTTATGGACTTGGTCATGCCAGTGATGACGGGTTTTGAAGCGGTTCAACGCTTACGGCAAATCAGTGAGTTCAAGAACACCCCAATCATTGCCAATTCAGCCAGTGTGTTTGAAGCGGATCGAGAAAAAAGCCTTATCGCCGGGTGTAATGCCTTTCTGCCCAAACCCATTGAAGAGGATAAACTCTCTAGCGTGTTGGTTGAACATCTCAAACTTCAATGGATTTACTTCGATATCGGACTAGAAACCTCAGCCGAAAGCAAGCTCGCCCAATCTGCACCAATGATACCACCACCGGCTGACAAGTTAGAAGCCTTGCACAAGTTGGCGA